>Ga0209307_1000065_pt1 | contig 84093 bp, 66 predicted proteins | sample COGITO_mtgs_1105_FD_185519 | JGI IMG/M metagenome (GOLD analysis project Ga0209307, IMG submission 185519) | Pelagic marine microbial communities from North Sea - COGITO_mtgs_110530 (SPAdes) (version 2) | ecosystem: Environmental > Aquatic > Marine > Epipelagic ... | reverse complement strand
ACATATCGGGAATGGTGTTGATTTCGAATACCCATCTTATACTATATTCCCACAATATGTTTATACCGCGACACCAATATAGATAAGTGAGTATATGATACGTAATGGGAACATGCATTAGCAGTAATACAGAAGCAATAGATTTAACAAATATTCAATCATGCCATGAGGAGACGACGACAAATGAAGTCGATTGGGAAAATATATCATACAAGGACACTATACAGTTTCGTCCTGAAATCTCCGTTGCGAAATGCATCAAGGTATATGACGGGGACACGATCACGATTGCGTGCGGACTTCCTCCGTACCAGCCAGGTAATCCTATTTACCGCTGGTCAGTACGTCTACGTGGCATCGATGCGCCTGAAATGCGGACGAAATGTGTCAACGAAAAAGGATGCGCAATGCTCGCCAAAGAAATGATGGCAGCACAAGTTTTAGATAAAGTTGTCACACTTGAGAACGTGAGTTACGATAAATATGGACGCGTTCTTGCCGATGTATTTGTAGACAGCGTAAACGTGACGGATAGATTACTCGCAAATAATCTAGCGGTTCCGTATGATGGCGGAACAAAACAAACACCTAACGACTGGTTTGAGTTTCATGCTCTGGTACACTCTTCAAAACCCAGAAATAGAAATAAGTGATCGTTACAATAAATGACTTACACATTTTATCGCACGGCGATAAAATATATACATACTATATAGGTAGATCACATAGAATGAATCAACCATTTAATTCGCAGAGTTCTCTTGGTAATAATAACAATGAGAAACAAATTATTAAGGCATTTGTAATGACAGACAGTGAAGTTGCTGGAAATATCGCATATAAGACCGATATTGTTGATGGGGTTCAGATGTATGAGGGATTACCTATTGATATGTTTCATAAGATTATGGAATTAGAAATCATGAAAGACAAATATACAGTGGAATACACTTATTCAAAAGAGGGTGAGTCAAATTACTCTGATGTGGTATCAAGAATAGGCAAAGGAGAATATGATATTGGTATTGGTGTATTTAATAGAAATCTTGAACGAGAACAACAAGTGAATTTTAGTGCCCCATTTATATTAGACCCAAATGCAATATTTCATATAGAAACAAGTAGCATCGTAACACTCTTCCATTTGATGATAAAAAGTATTGGACATATTATATTAGTTCTTATTTTACTCGGCATAGTTTCGGGATTACTAATATACTTTGGAAATCCAGGACGTATGGCTCGATTAAAAATAAAAACAAAACGTAAGTTCTTTCTTTATTCCATTATTGCAGGTATGTCAGCAATGTTTGGGGAAATGGGATTGGTTGCGGATCATGCTACACGTTCCATAAAGGGTTTAATTATATTTTTTATTACCATGTTAACAGCCTTTATATTTGTTCTTATTGCACAGGCTAGAATGACATCAGCGCTTGTCGATGAAAAAATAGGATCAAAGATAACGAAAGACAATATGCCAATCCAAAAACTATTGGGATTGAAAGGGTATATACCAACGAACAGCATACAGGAGTATGGTGGTCGAATAGAGTATTTAGAGGACGGCACTATAGATGATATAGTTACCAAGTACATAGAAACCCCGGATAAGTATGCTGGCATTGCATTATCCTATGCAGACGGATTCAAATATCTAGACAAATATCCACAATTATTCGTTTCATTAGGATTCGGGGTAGAAACAGGCGGATACCCTATCAATGAATCAAAGACAAATATATTGGAAGACGTTAATAATGGAATTGTATTTTTAGAGAATGAAGGTACATTGCAAAACACATGTCATTTCTATTACGGAGATCGAGAAAATAACCCTATCTGCTCACTGAGGTAGATTATAAATCTTACCGACTCCACGACATCGCGTGCGACGCATCCGGATTTACGTACAATGGTGCGCTGGCATTTGGATTTTTAGCTGGACAAATAATTGGATTACTACGATATATAAACTCGGGATCAGGTTCTTGGTATTTTTTCCTGAAAGAGACATCGCGGTCATCAACATTTCTCGTCAGGAACACCGCCTGCTCGAGTTCTAAGACACGGCGTTCAATCGTTTCCATTCTATTTGTAGTGTCTACATCATTTTCTGAACCACATATGTTTCCCATTTTAGTTATATACTATACATTATACTATTTTCTCTCTATACAGTAGTTATAACACCCAAGTCATGGCAGATGATAACAAACAAACATTTCTATACGGAGGGGGTCTCATATTGATACTCGTTGCAATTTATCTCGCGCGTGACGTATTGCATCCAATCGTTGAATCAAAAAAACTCTATGCAACATTGATGGATTCCATAGGAGGCGCAGCGTTTAACACGTACGTTACACCAGATAACTTTCATCGCCCTTAATCACTTTTTTTTTGTATACAGAGAGAAATATTATATGTTCTCTATATATGTACTACTTCGCATATGGTGCAAATCTTGATACAAATTATTTAGCAAAATATATATGTAGCGAGGACATACCTATAGTTGGTTCTGCTTATATAGACAATTATATATTTAGATATCGTAATATTAACACATCCAACCTTAGGTCTGGTGTTGCCAATATAGAACCTAGGAAGGGGTCGAAAACATACGGAGTGATATACGAGTTCGATAATTCAGACATCTTGTCCAATATTGACACCCGTGAAGGATATATCTCAGACAATAACTCTAGTAATATATACGATAAAATCACTCTAGAATGCACGCTACTTGACACTGACAAAAAGGTTCATTGTTGTGCCTATGTGATGAATGATTTGGTAAAGTTGGGCGAACGGAAACCCAGATTGAAATATCTCTCTTACTTGAAAAATGGAAACACACTTCATAACCTACCGCGTGAACATTTACATCGAATACATTATTTAGAAAAATAGAACACATATCAAGACATGACCATTAGCCATGTCTCGGTATACTTATTGAATACCTAACTATTATAATGTACATGCAGGAGGCGCATTCGGGTCATCGCTTCCAAAATAACTACGACAAATTTTTTGCTTCTCTTTTGTAGATCGAATATGCAGTAATCCTTTGTTGAGGTTTTCTCCGAAACTTGGTTTATTAGGGTTGTATATCATACATGACGGAGAGTTGCCAAATACGGACGCAGTAATTCCTGGATGTAAAGCTATAAATGGATAACCATCGTAATAAGAAAGAACCACTCCTAGATATTTGTCTGGATTTTTCTTGTAAATTTCTAAAAGATCCGTATTATTTTTCCCTTTATGTCTCTCTACTAATCCACCACTTTCTTCCCATCTTGTGGTATGCGCATATCCCTCGTGACCTAACACTGGTTTTACCTTGACTTCTGAATGTGATATTCCTTTTCCCATTTTTCGATCGATAAGCAATGATGTGATTTCTGCTTGCATAAACTGAAGAAATATAACAGCAATTAACATAATTGTGGATACTGCAATTAATCCTTTGATAGATGACGATGAGTTTTCAAATAAAAATCCAGCCTCGCCAAAAAAGGTTGAAATACCTGTCATTATAGAACGTAACAAAAATACCTTTCGATTTTTAATATTTGTAGCCTTACTACGTTTCGGGTCTACAAGAAATAATAATATTCCAGTAACAATTCCTAAAATAACAAGAATAATAATCAAATATCCAATTTGAAATAATACATCTTTGAATACCTCTGTAATACTCGTATCTGAATAATGGTATACAGCAAATGCATCTATTGTGATAGGAACCGTATAGTTGACTTTGTGCTCACGCTTTTTATTTTGCATATACGTTGCAAGTCCTAAATCATATTTGCCACTACTCACCCATTCAACTGTTTCATTATAGTTATTATATCCTGATTCGGAAAATGTATATTCAAACCTGTACTTTTCAAACTCGGGGAGTTTTTTAACAGCCTCTACAATATCCCAGGCAATACCAGAATATGATTTTTTACCATTTGTTTCAGTCTCATAAGTAACAATGCCGCTTGTTTTGGGTCCTGTAATAACAAAGACTTTGATTAACTCCTTCTCTTTTTCTCCAGATTTTTCACCCTTTTTGTCAATGGCAATGTCCGATAGTATCATCTTTCTTATATTATAAACAGATTTTTTATTCAGCATTCTGCCTTTCTTTTAGTTCATTAATCTCCTTATCTTTGTCATCGTTCATGTTGTGCTATACTATACTTCCTCAAAATATTTATATCATTTCAGTACGCCAGAGGGTATAGATATATCCTGATATTATATTGTAATATGCAACCATTTAAGAAAAAATTCCCTTACAAGAGAAATAAAAGGGCACAAATCAAAGAATCGAATATTGATACTATTGTATCGGATTCAGAATCTGACGAAGACGTATCTACGAGAACTTTCAAAAAAACGGGGGTCAAACTGGTCATTGTTGAGTCGCCTAGTAAATGTAAAAAAATTGAGGGATTTCTTGGCGACGGGTATAAATGTATTGCCAGTTACGGGCATTTCAGAGAGGTTCTATCGACCGACTACATAAAAATCGATGAGAAGACTGGTTCACTGGACATCAAATATACCAATATGAAATGCGCTATTATGCGTAAAGCAATATCAACCATGAAGTCAGAGGCAGCAAAGGCGTCTGAGGTCATATTAGCGTCGGATCACGACTCAGAAGGCGAAGCAATTTCTTGGCACATATGTAAACTGTTAAATCTAGATATCGGGTCAACACCAAGAGCGTTATTCCACGAGATAACTAAAAATGCAATAATAAATGGAGTTAAACAGTCATATGGAACGCGTATCAATATGGATATAGTTTATGCTCAACAAACCCGCATGGCAATTGATATGATTATTGGTTTCTCTGTCTCGCCAGTGCTTTGGAGGTGTGGTATCTCAACACCAGGTAAAAATACACCTTCCCTTAGTGCAGGTCGATGTCAATCTGTAGCTCTCCAAATCGTAGTCGATGAAGATAAGATGTCCAAAGACAGCATAGACAATTCATCGAAGTTCAAGGTACATGGTCTTTTTACAAACAAGAACATCAAGTTTGATTTGAACCATTCATTTGAAAATAGCGAAGACACAATTGAGTTCCTTAGTACATCGTGTGACCACAAACATCATCTATTGCCCTCACCCCCAATGAAAACGAGCATTAGGTCAGCACCAAAACCATTTACCACGTCACGCCTACAACAGGCGGCGAGTAATGCATTCTCTTTATCGCCAAAAACCACGATGTCTTCTTGCCAACGTTTGTACGAGGCTGGTTTCATTACGTATATGCGAACAGATTCATCTGCATACAGTCAAGAGTTTATCGACTTATGCAAGCGATATGTAGAACAGACCTTCAATAACACAAAATATATTTCACCAACAGCAGATTCACTAGCATCTACAAGCGAGGGTGCACATGAAGCCATCAGGCCCACTAATGTGAATATGCGAAAACTTCCAGAAACGATTAATGACCTGAATGATCGACGGGTGTATGATTTGATTTGGGAAACGTCGGTCGCCAGTTTGATGTCGAACGCAGAATATAGTAGATTAATCGTCCGTATTAATTCTCCCACTTTTGAGTATCATTATGAAGCCATCACTGAACAGCCTATTTTTCTGGGTTGGGAAGCATTAAAGCCTAGGTCACAGGAAGCTGTTAACAAAGATTTACGTGACTATACCTACTTGAAGACGCTTACAGATACAACGAATCCAGATACAATACCGTATTCATTTATACGTGCGGTTGAAACATCGTCAACACCGAAACCTAGACCAACTGAGGCTCGTCTCGTTAGCATTTTAGAATCAAAGGGAATTGGTCGCCCATCTACATTCTCAACTCTAGTAAATAAAATCCAAGATCGTGGTTACGTCAAACGCGGAAATGTTACAGGAACACCCGTACAATGCGAAACATACGAAATCACATGCGATTCGGAAGACATCACGTTGGAAGAGAATGAACGCATGGTCGGTTCAGAAAAGAACAAACTTTTAGTTACACCCTTAGGCGTTGCCGTAGCCGAATATTTACAAAAACATTTTTCAGATCTATTCAATTATGACTACACAAGTAACATGGAATCACGGTTAGAATTAATCGCCGCAGGCCGCGAGAGCGCTGCGTCCCTATGCGCTGAGGTGCGTGCAGCAGTAAACACCGCAGTATCGAATGCGCCTGTGGCCGCGACGCCGCCGCCTCCGCCCGCGGTAGAAGAAGACGACGAAACCGAACCTGGTTGGGAATACGAAGACCTCCCTCTGAAGGTAAAGAAAGGCAGATACGGGTTGTTTGCTAGGTGGGGTGACGTCAACTTTAAACTTCCATTTGGCAATCGACCGATGAACAATATCCGATATGAGGAGGTCGTTGAAGTATTGAGGCGGCGTCGGCGTTAAAATTGATATATAAATACATTCCGTTTGAATATGTATATACGATGAGTAATATGATAGAAAACGCAGAAGAGACCGTGATTAAGTCAATTATCGAAAATGTTATTGAAACCGCTACTGAAGTTATTCCATACGGACACGAACTGATTGCGAAATTAGACGCACCACGATACTTCAGACTTGTGAACGGACTAGGACCACAATTAAACGACCGCAAAAGTCGCTTTGACAAGTCAGACATTATCGAACAATCGCTAGATGTTTATTCGGAAAGCCATCTACAATGGGTAGATGAAATTGGCTACGATATGATACACGCAGAAAGCGGTAGAAAGGTGGAGGTCAAATATGAAGACTACGGGATAACCACGCGCGCTGGAAAACGTAAAAAGACACTGACCTTCAAGATAAAAAACACATTGAAAAACCTAACAACACATTGCTTGTCGGAACCCGCAGACTACTATCTCTTCTTGGATCTGCAGACTATCGTAGGAATCACTTACACCAAAATGGAACCATACTTGCACATCACCAAATCAGGTGATGGCATTGAATGCAAAATACCAATTGAGTGCATTGAAGTATTATGCGAACGCGGCGCACCCGCGTCCGACGCGTGCGCCACGGTAAACTACAAGGAGGAGAAACACAAACTACAGCGACGCCTCATTGATATGGTGGTATGAAAATATAGTAAAAATACAAAATATATACGTCTTATATTTTTACACAATTCTTGATTATAGAAGGTCGCCATCAAACATCAGGAACGACGCGCACCGCTCTATCATAGTGACGTTCACCGCGTTTCCGACCTGTTTGTATATATCTTTTTCCACAAACCGAAATGATTCAGGGAACGACTGCAGTCTGAGTAATTCGCGTGGCGTCATCTTCCGATGCTCGGGGCCATACACGGGCGTCATATTCATCGCAACCAGCGTCGGGACGTAATCAGGACGCTTGACGCGAATTCCAGACCCACGTGCACTCCATAAAACGGTCGCCATGGAATCGTCCTCTTGTAGGTCGCCTGCCTGCCATTCAAACTTCCTCACGGCACCAACCCATAATGGGTCTTGTCTTGATTCTTCCAGCCATGGTTGAAGCACTTCCTGATAGGTCTCGTAGAACTCACGGTTCTTGTTGATCCACGAGGGATATTTCACGTAGTGCACATGAGTGATGTCTAGTTCGCAATCCCACCACTCCGTCCAGATGGGGAACTTGGGGATATTGACCCCGATTGACTTCACGACCTGAATAAAGTTGTCCCACACTGTTTCTACCACTTTCATTTTTCCAGTAATCGCATACATCGCATTGCCGACCGCGTCTTCTGGACGAATGATATCGCGGATGTGTTGCGTCAAGGTGGTTTTAGGATTCTTAGGGATTTCAGGGAGTTCCTGTAAGGGTCCGAGGTCTTTTCGTTTGCACATGATGACCACACGCTCCCTATTCTGAGGGATGTTGAAATGCAATACGTTGAGGATCGTGGGCGTTTCGTATGTGTGGTAGCCGAGTTCGTCGATGTGCGTGCGTATCACGTTCCACGTATTTCCGTTGTCGTGGCTCGCGAGGTTGCGCACGTTCTCGAGAATAAGGTACTCGGGCATGTGATGCTTGACGATTTTGCAAATGGTGAAGAACAGATTGCCTCTGTCGTCGTCAAATCCGAGCTGGAAACCAGACTTAGAGAACGGTTGACATGGAAACCCCGCGCACACCACATTGCATGCAGGTATATCCTCGACAGGTACTTCAGTGATGTCGCCCGCGACGGGCATATTGTAGTTATCCGCGTATACGGTTCGACACTTCTCCTCGATGTCGCTGGCGAATACGCATTCGCCACCAAGACGTTGGAGCGCTTGATGGAAGCCACCTATGCCACAAAACAGATCGATGAATGTGAATGGAGGGGCTTTACTCATAATGTATGTTGCTGTTATAATATATGATATATATCTATTTGCATTCAATTTCAGATAATATTTGTGGGACAGAGTTCCCACTTATAAATTTACTTTTTCCAAAAGTCTCTCAACAAAGTACAAAACGACATTTATTTTTGTCGTTTTACAAATTTCTTGAGGACTTTTGAACTTTACTTTTTTTAAAATCTTATGCTAACAAACCTTGAGGTACTTTTCATGTTTTGCTGCATAAGAAATATTTTCGGGATTTTTCGTGAGAATCTCTCGTTTTTTGTGTTGCCATACTTTAGAGACTTTAGACAAAAATGGCAACGGAAAAAAACGAGAAAAACGAGAATACATTTTATTGTGAAACATGTCACTTTAGATGCAGTTATAAGAGTGACTACAATAGACATATAATGACTGCAAAACACAAAATGGCAACAAATTGCAACAAATGGCAACATTCTACAAGTTATGTATGTGAGTGTGGGAAAGCATATATGCATAGGGGTTCCTTATATAAACATCAAAAAAAGTGTGATAAAATCGCCGAAAACGAGGAAAACGAGGAAAACCACCGATATCCTAGTACTAGTATTGATAGTACTGAAAGGGTCAATCGTGTTTTTCCTATTTCACAGACATTTACAACAGAACCTGACGACACTGACATGGCTGATGCTATTCAAGAGATGGTAAATGCAAAGGTTGAAGAACAACTCGCAAAGATGGGTGACCCAAACATTACTAAATTTTTAGAAGCGCAGGCGGTGCGCGACGCAGCACGCGACGCAGCACGTGACGAGGCGGCTGCTGAGCAGACTCGTTTGCTGGTCGAAGCGATAAGTTTGAATGGTCCACAATGTATCACAAATAACAATACGACGAATAATAATCAGTTTAATCTGAATGTATTTCTCAATGAAGACTGCAAAGATGCGTTCACATTGAAAGAGGTGATGGACTCCATCGAGTGTACAGTCACAGATTTAGACCGCATGGATCACGATGGATACGTGGCTACGATAACCCGTAAGATTTTGGAATCAATACAGGACATGGCTATTACAGAGAGACCGATACACTGTACAGATGCGCGACGCAATACGGTATGCGTGAAAGATGATACAGGATGGGAAAAAAATGACAAGGCTATGAAAATGCTGGCTAATTCTGTGTTTTTGATAGGTCGCAAGTTAGGTCGCATGGTAGATGACTGGAGAGTAGTGTACCCAGACCATTTCCGAGGAACCGTCTCTCGACGTGAGCAGTACCACAGATTAGTTACCGATATTATGAGAGTGAATGATTTGGATGTAGAGGCTCGTATCACAAGTAAGGTATGCAAGGGTATCGTATTGGATCGTAAGGCAGTAATGGAACGGTAATGAATATGTAATGAATGTGTAATGAATGTGTAATGAATGTAAAAAGAAGACGTATAATTGTAATAATGGACACATCAACAATTGGAGTAAGCGTTATAATATTCTTCGCACTGTGCTGCGTGTTTTGCGCACTGGAATGCGAGTGTTGCACAGAATGCGGACGGGGCGAGCCGTTCGACGCGGCCACTGCACGCAATGCGGCGGAAGGTGAGGTGGTTTCGAACCCGATTGAGGTTTAGGCGGGAGGGGTTGGGGATTATTATCGGGGGGTACTGTAAAGAGAAGGATGAGTACGCCTGTTAAGGGTCAACTCCAGCCATTTAAGGTTTGGATAATAAAAGAAGACTATAATCGCAAATATGGACAGTCTAATGGAGATATAATGGCTAATGGTAATGTAAATGTGATTTGGTATGGAGAACAATCAACAGTTGAGGTGCTTTTAGACAATCTTTTCAGCGATAACGTTGAGTTTAATGCCAAAAAAAAAAGGGTATTAGAGTCAGGTGTGTCTGAATTCTCATACGCAACATCATATTCAGATACAGAATATTCAGAATCAGAATCACTTAGGGGAGCACCCAGTTCTCCTATTAAAGAAGTGAAGGATAACGACATATACACATTATTAGAAGATACCTTTTTGGAAATTATTCAAAAAAAAATGAATGAATCCGACTACATCACTGAAATGAATAAGATGAGTGCTGCTTCTGCTTACTTTGAGATTGACGCAGAAAAGAAAAAACGTCTCAAAGACGGAAATGCCACATTTAGAAAAGAATACTGGAATGCTGTTCGTAACTCACGCGACGATATATGTCGGACGTTATATGGTTTTTTGAATGATATGTTCTCGGATTTTGACCATGCACAAGTCCGTGAGTTTCGTTTATGGGGACGCGATGCTTATTCTAGTGATAAGCTTAATGAGTCTAAGTTATACATTGCATTAACCAGATACATTGATACAACAAATGCACAACGACCTGTGAATTCTCAAGTAACACATGACATGTTAGGTAAGGATACTATCGATATTAATACAAACCGCATGTCTCAACGATTATTGTGGCTTATTCGCAACGAAGATTTTTCTCGTATCGAACGCGTTGTCAGTGCAAGCAGTGTATTCAATCCGGAACAACTAAAGCAGGTGTGGCAAGAACTTTCCACTTTTCAATTAACTCAAGACGCTCGCCTTTTGAATGAAATAAAACTTGAAGGAACTGTCAAACTTATGGTTACTAGAGCAAATAATGATCACCGACATGACAATGACATAACTAGAACCAAACTGACTCAACGTAATCAGGATAATGTTAATGCCATGATGACAGTGTGTGCGGATAAGTTAATTGAAGAACTTGATAGAACCATCTCAGACAGTAAAGCGTCTGCTGGTGCTAGTACATCTAATAAATGCACGACTTTAGACTTAGATGCATTAGAGAAGTATACGACGGCTGAACGCATGTTAGCAAAAGCCACTACAGGACATACGGAAAAGGCCTCGATGTTACAGACTGTCCAGTATCTTCAAGCAAACGGAGTCAAAATCGCCAGTGTGGACGAGGATACGATGATAGCGGATACAACCACCGCATGTGCCGCACGTGAACTTGTAAAAAACTCAATGGGGGTTAGAACTGAGGATATATCTAGAGACGGAAACCCTATACCCCCTATATATTCGCTGCATGCAAGTCATGATGCAGGTATCTCAATCACTGGTGCAAAGACTGGTCTTATTTGTCTTGCATATGTGCAATACGATATGTGTGATGGGTCTGTACAAATAATACAAGAGGTTATCTTTACAGATGCTGAGGGTAATGAACAGGATAGTCAAACAGCTGAAACAACTGGAATAGATATACGTACTACCATGAATATTTTGGATGTACACGGAAACACCATTGGAACGGGAAGTAACCACCTAGAATATTTGAAAAAGTCCGCTGAGGGGGATGTTATATTTGCTGGAGGCGCGCTTACTCTTTTCAATGCCGCACATTTTGTATGGATGCCTAATTTGCGTGCATATAGCGATGGACCTGACAAAATAGACAGAGACAACGTACACAACTATTTTAACATATTCATTAGAAATATTATGGCAAAATGGTGGGGCGACTACGGCATTCATTTTCTAATGTTATTGGGCGCTGACGTGGCGGCACAATCGCAGAATGATGTTATATATTGCTCCGACTTGTCAAATTCTGAAGCGACATCAGGTTCAATAGTAACTCTTTTAAAATCAAATGAGACTGTTCGTACGTTCGATAGGATAATACATGGTACTAATGACCAGTTGGCTTTCGCTGATAGTGTATTGCTTGCACACTTTGGTCTTTACAAAGGTAAACTCCCAGCCGCCATGTTGACATGTAAAGATAAGGGGGTAGTTATGCTGATGACATGTCGCGATAGTGACGGGGTGAAAATTAGAATACTTAAGGGGTACACATACGATGATTGCGGGGGTGGTGAAGATGAAGATGGAGATGGAGAAGATGGACACCCCGGTGATGCAGTGAAACACCCGATGTTGGTATTAGAAGGCCCGACGAGTGATGGAAATTTTGTCGAAAGCAACCTGGGAAAGGTGAAAGGTTCCCCGAAACCTGTTAATACTGTTAATAAGATGACTGAGGTGACTACTTCAGCTGAATATGACGCCGAAAAGAAAGAATTTTTGAGGGGGAAAAGTTCTGCGAGGAGCAAACTTGATAGCAATGTCAACCCGAACGCTGGTGGCGGTACGCGTCGCAAGCGCATTCCTCATAAATCCAAACGCACCCGCAAAGCGCGTCGCGTGCGTAAAACCAAAAGGAAGTCAAAGCGTACGCGTCGCGCACGTAAATCCAGTAGAAAGGCGAAGACCCGTCGTCGTGTAAAGAAGTAAGTAAGAAGTAGTGTGTTCAACATATGTGTCGCGATTCGCGTCATACATGTTGTGATTGATAGTAAGTATATTAAGCGGGTGCAGCGAACCCAGGGTTTGATGAGCGATTGAGTTGATTTTTCTGGCATACTATTTTGAGCGTAAGTTCAAAGGGTGTATTCCCAAAGTTGGGTTCGCTTCCGTCGTGGTACCGAATGCGTATGCTTACCTTGTTCATGCGTCTGAGAGGAGGCGTGAATGTTTTTGCTTCTCCTGGTCCCTCTTCGTATTTGTTACCTCTTGGTAATGTAAAAATGAGTCTTTTTGCGAAGAAGGAGTTAATGATGCCATTAGTATTACCGTTAGTGACAGTATATGCGTTATTTTTGTGTGGCAACAGTTCATCGACCATATTGATACCGTCTATTTCCATATAATAGTATACATCTCTCTTGATGTTGAGTTGGTTACATGGTGTGAGTATGTATATAGGTGATGTTGCAAATCCTGTGGTGGTAGCGTGTTGAAATGGGTTGTACATATTTGGTTCTGTATCCTTGTTATAGTAGTAGAATGTAGGGAGTGTGTCTGTGTATGTTTTAATGGTTTCATTTCCACTAAAGCCCATGTATGTAGGAAGTCCCCAATTAATGTAGTTAGTGTGTGTTGATGTGTTCTTGCATGTTGATGTGCATGAAGATACGTCACCATGTCTGTTGTTGGCAACATTAAGTGCATTTTCAGAATAGTAGTTATCAAAGTCTGTGCTAATTTCGAAAGACGATATGTTGTTTCCGATAACGCATTTTTTTTGTGGTTTGTTGTAAAATAGTTTGAAAGAGTTGTATCCTCCTTGAGCGTCAAGTAGGGTCTTTACGTAATCGTAGTATGTGTCGGTGATTGCTTGTTGTATGTTATCATATGTTTCTACATTTTGCGCAAGGTCAGTCATGCTAGATACTGTGGGTATTGCTAATAATGGTGGTGGCATACTGGCGTGACCATACGTGTGTGCAAATGTGTTTATGTCATTCATGTTTATTAGAGGGAGTATCTCTCCAGCAATGGCATTGCATGCGTCTACAGCTTCTTGATATGTAGCATATGCTGGATGTAGCATCAACCTATGACCATCTGTGGTAGTTTGGGTGGTTTCTGAGTAGATATAATCTCCCCATGTGTAAGTGTATGGTGTTTGTTCACTGTAGTAGTTTAAGATGAAATCCGTGATTATTTGGTTCATTCTGTTTTGAACCTCTATCATGAGTTGTTCTTGCGTGTATGAACCATCGGATATGCGTATTCTAAAGTAGTTGTTGTTTGCTATATGCTGTTTTATGGCAACATATATGATAATTTCAGTATGCGTTTGTGGAATATCTGCAATATCTATGAATCTAAATACAAGATCTACATTATTTTTTTCCAATGTGAAGTCTATGGTAACATCTGGTATAAAAGAGTCGTGTAAGTTAATTGCAGTTACGTTGGTGTATTCTTGTGGCAATTCTACTGTAAATGAACTTGCATGGGGGTATTTGTTAATGTTTCTGTCTTCTGTAGATATGTTTGCGATAAACGTGTCTACATTAGCATCAGTTACATCTCTTATAGTGGTGGGTGGGGATGGTATAATAGGGTGATTATTTGTTGAATACATAGTCACTTATACAATCATGTAACATAATATTTATGTGTACATACTGTATATTATGTCAAAGAGAGACGTATTTGAATATGCTCCTAGAGCCTTACAGATTCCTGGTTTTTTTATTCTATTGGCATGTTTTGGAGATATGACAAAAAATAGGTTGATCGGTACACTGACTGGTTATGGATTTATATTTGTAGGTATAATGGTTTTTGTTATTTTGCTAATGCAGAGTACAACGGAACCAATAAATGTATCTGGAATAGTGTCGTTGGGTCCATTTATTATGATAATGATACTTATCTGGATTCTTGTAACTATGATAATCAAGAATTTTGATAAGATTTCTTCAGGTCAAGTGAGTAGTTCATTTTCTAATATGATAAAACTAAATAATATACTACTTATGTTAATTCTTGTAATAGCTAACAGAAATAATCAGACTAATGTGAGTAAGTTATCAGATGTTATTAGTAGTAAGGAGGGTGCTGCATTATACTTATTAAGTATATTGTCTTCTGTAATATTGGTAACAATTTACATAATATTGGAGATTTATCCAACTGATGGGTTTGTTTCTAAGATAGATAATTTTCAATAAGTGCTCTTTAGTATTCTATTCTTGTTTTAACAATTTACCCGTGAGAACTTGTATGTAATTCCGTATGAGGTAGGTGTTGTCCAACATCCTGATATTTTCAGTATAAATCGTGCATTCTGAAAGTTTCCTGCAGTGTCTTTGGGTTTGGCTGGATTGCTTGTAGTCGATAAGTTTGTAATATTATCATTCATCCAGAAGAATTTGAAGTTATTTTGTATAAGTTGGTCACGTAGTTTGTAAAGTGGTGTTTTTCCAGGCATTGATATGTTTGCAAGAATACTATGTTCTATTTCACATAGTGATTTGATTATATTTTTGGTAGTTTCTAATGATGTATTATACAGTTTAGACTGTCCTGAAGTGCTATTCGGAAGTGGTGCAAATTGTATTTTGAATTTAGAAGGAAATATTTCACATATTTGTCCTGATAATTCGAATGTAATATATACTCCATTCATGCTAATTGAATCTGATGAGTATATGATACGTGAAAACATCCCTCCTGCCATTATTTTGTTCTTGATAGGTTTCCCCATGTATATATTGTCTGGTCTAAATCGCTGTATGTCAAATGATGCAATCATAGTTATATTGTATTTTTATATTATTGACGGTTCTCTATATTTTACAGTCGTAATGTATTTATATCGGTATAGTTGTGTATGTATGTCATAGGTCGATATTTGTTATATGTAATAAGTTATTTCATGTTGTGATATGAAATAACGTAAAGAATATAGTGTATAGTATACTATTACAGTTTAGAATGAAGTTTTTCGAAACACGTTTTGAAGAATATGTGTTGACAAGTTCTGTCCATAATTTTCATCCTAGACTTAAGGTAAAGATCGATAGTTTTCCTGAAGAGTTATCATTACTTAAAAACATAATTTTGTATGGTTCTCCAGGCGTAGGAAAATATACACAGGCTCTAAACATTATATCTCGTTATAGTGTTAGCAGTTTAAAATATGAGAAAAAAACGATAATTCCTTATAGTAATGGTAAAAACCAGTATGTGTGTAAGATGAGTGACATTCATTACGAGGTTGATATGTCTCTCTTGGGATGCAATGCCAAGACTTTATGGCATGATATCTATAACCACATTACAGATATTATAGGAGGTACATCACATAAGACGGGTATTATATTATGCAAGAATATGCATTTAGTAGACCATGATTTGATGGAGACAATGTACAGTTATATGCAAAACAATTGTGTATTAAGTCCTATTCAAGTGCGGTATATATTTATTAGCGAGAGTGTAAGTTTTCTTCCTGATAATATAATTCAATGTTGTGAGATAGTGCCTGTTCCAAAACCACGGGTAGTTAGTGTAAAAAAACATGTTCGCAAATGCAATATGAGTATAACAGATGGTTGCATATCTCGGACAGTAAATCTAAAGTCTCTCTACTCTCCTCATTCTCATGAACAAGTAGAGGTCTATGAAATCATAGTTCATAATATTATTAGTATAGTGAGTGGCGGGATTGATAACATAGTGTTTTCTGAGTTACGAGAATGTATATACGATCTGTTTGTATATGATACAAATATTCACTTGTGTATATGGCATGTTCTCTCTACATTGATAACATCAGGAGCCATTACCAATGAAAATATAGATGTTTGTGTGGAGAATACCTTTGAGTTTTTCAAGTTGTATAATAATAATTACCGTCCAATATACCATGTTGAATCGTACTTATATAAGCTCATGACTATTATACAAGATTGTCCCAAATTAGATACTGAAAAACCTAGTGAAAAATCTTATATTCCTGAAAATATGGCTGTTTCCCACCAATCCCAAATACACAGTTGAACCTATGTGACATAAAAGATATAAACACGTTGACTTATTGCATGTAATGTCATTTGAAAATGCGTCTAAAGATATGAGTGTATCTGATGCCTTACAAGTTCTTGGATTGAATGACTATGATATTAAAAGTTTGAGTTCTGTCATGGTGGTTCGTCAATATCGCCGAATGGCACTCAAACATCATCCAGATAAGAATGGTAATTCTGAGGAATCAACTATTGCGTTTCATGAGTTATCGAATGCCTACGATATTGTCCGAACGGTAGTATCATTGTCAGAAGAATGTACGAGTAACGAAGATATACGTTCTAATAGTTATTTTGATATATTATCTCAGTTTGTCAATAGTGTAATGAGTGTAAATGAAAATGAAAAATCTAAAAAGAAGTATGTTCATAGTAGTGTTCTTCACAAGAAAATCATCGAAATAGTAAGTAATTACCAAGAGGTGTCTATAAGTATGTTTGAGAATATTGACCGTGAGACATCCATGTCGATTTATCATTTTTTGTCTACATATCGAGATACTTTGTACATCTCTAGTGATATTCTTGACAGTATCCGTGATGTAATACAGTCAAAGTTTGATGATTTGCGTATCTATAGTATAAGTCCAACATTAAATGATATGTTTCTTGACAATGTATTTAAATTAAACGTGGATGGACATACCTATCTTGTTCCGTTATGGCATAAGGAAATCTATTTTGATGACAAATCGTGTCCTGGTCAAGAAATCTTGGTTTTATGTGAGCCTGATATAGACGAATTAACATGTAGAGTGGATGATAATAACAATCTTCATATTTCAACTGATGTAATATTTTCACGCGATTTGTTATTTAATGATGAATGTTCATTGGTGACTATTCCTAGTAGTACGAAGTCGGTGCGGTTGAACCACCGTGTTATGACATTAACCCCGACTCAAGTTATTCGTGTAATTGGCGAGGGTATATTGCGCATTCATGAGAAGGATATGTATAATAATATTGATCGTGGTGATATTTTCGTGACTGTTCGGTTTGTATGAAGATATAATATTGAGTATGTACATAGTGATATATATGGAGGTCGTTGTTTCTGCTGTATCAATGCTGGCTCTAGACGGGTTATATCTATCTAATGTAGGTGGTCCCCTATTTGGTAAGATGGTTAAAAAAATACAGGGGAGTGAGTTAAAGATGAATGTGGGAGGCGCAGTAGGTGCATACACTCTTATGGTTTTTGCATTGTATAAGTTTATTCTTGTCGAGCGTAGGTCACCATCTGATGCATTTTTGCTAGGTTTATGTATATATGGCGTATTCGATTTTACGAATTACGCAATATTTTCAGATTACGAGATGATGTATGCAGGTTTTATGGATATGCTGTGGGGTGGATTATTATATTATACAGTCACGTGGATCACGTATAAAGTGTTAGGTATTACTAGGCGGTAATTATAAATAAAAATATAGGACATATGTGCCCTATATTTTTATGATTTTTGTTGAATGATTATTTTTATGATTTTTTTGAATTATTTATTTACTTCTTTGCGCGAACAACCTTCTTCTTGACAGGCTTGACTGGCTCTGGTTCTGGTTCTGGCTCTTCCTCTTCCTCTTCTTCCTCCTCCTCCTCTTCTTCATCGGATTCTTCAACTGCAGTGCTTACTGTTGCACGCTCTGCAGGCATGTCGTCTTCATCATCTTCATCTTCTGCTGCTGCGATGGCTGCCTTTTGCATGGTCTTCTTGTCGTCGGCATTAAGGCTAATCATGCATTGACTGAATACATTGTCAGTAGGCTTTTGTGTAGCTGCTTGCATCAATCTCCATGTGACCCCTAACTTGCCATTGGCCATGACCCAAATGCCTCCGCATTCGATGACGCATGCAACGTGCATGCCCTTCTTGAAGAACTCCATGGGAGTTTTCTCGGGATACTTTTCGGCTTCGTCGCGTAGCCATAATGGATTGCCACCTTCGTCGTAGATGTTGCATTGATATTGGTTTCTGATTTGATTGAACTTGATGCGTAGAACAGGGTCGCGAGTAAGGTCGGCCTCACCTGTCTCCTTGTCCTTGGGATACTTCAACATTGGTGTCCACATTGCGTCGAGGACTTCTGGACTAATCTTAGCCTTACCGAGCCACTCCTTACTGTGAGTGATTGCATCAGCCTTGAGTTTCTCTTCAAATGTCTTCATGTTCTCAAGGAATGTGTTTGTTGCAGCAGACTTGTTGTCGCTGTTAGGGAACTGTAACGATAGTTCAAACTTCTCATTGCCTTCATAATCAGAGGCACCCCATGTAAGCATGAGGGGGGTTGACATTCTGTATGCATTGTTTGCTGCAGAGTTTCGAACATTTACAATCTTTCCACCGTTGGCAAGTACCTTGAGTGGAGGATATGTGATGCGTGATGCGTTAATAGGTTGTGTTCCGTCGATAATTGTGTTCATGATGCTGTGGTATTCGCTGGGGTTCTGGGGTATATGTATTAGATACAGAGGTTCCCTTTAAGTCAATTCTTTTAAGGATTTGATATCTCTCTCTATATATATGTATATGATATGTTATGTGTTATGCTGTGTATATTTTGCAAATTAATATGATTATATTATGTAAAATATGTGTAATGAGCGCGAACCTTACATCTGTCAATATATGAATACGATGGCATCGCATGCGTGAACCATGTGTAGAATAATAAATGGTATGTGTATAAATACCTCATAACATAGAGCGATTGTATGTATATATAGTACAGACAATCAAATCGCTTGAAAATGAACGATGATAATGATTTAGTTGAAAATATTGTGGTTGTCGATGCAGGTTCGCCTCCATGGCTGGTTCCGAGTATGTATATCGCGACACCTTCTCGGAGTAAGAAAGAGGTTACAAGTGGTGCTGTGGTGCATCGCATGACTCCTTCTCAGATTAAGAAAGAGGTTACAATGCGATTAGAAGAGAGAACTCGAGTGATGTTCGAGAAGACTTCTACATTATCTAGAAAGAAGGTAAAATGTTCTGAATCAGATTTTGTGATTCCTAGTGTGAATGATCATTCTGGGTTTCTCTCTTACAAATACAAGAAATGTCAATTACAAACTATGGCTCGACATTATCGATTGCCTGTATCTGGGTCAGTATCCGAACTAACTGTGCGTATGTATACTTATTTAACAATTCATGCGCATGCGCAGCCTTTTCAAAGTTTATGGCGTGGATACTTAAGGCGAAAATGTAATATGTTGCGCGGTCCTGCATTTATGAAACGTTCGATATGTAACAACGATGAAGATTTTCTTACTGGAGACACAATGAGAGAAGTATGTGCAGAGCAGTTTGCAAGTTATACCACAAGTGATGGCTTTGTTTATGGGTTCGACATAATTTCTCTCTACAACCTAAAAACCAAGAGTGCTTCTGATGATGTGTTAAACCCTTATACACGTGAACCTATTCCTATGTCTGTGTTTTCAGATTTGAATATTCTTATCCGAATCTCGAAATCAGTGTACAACTCCTCAATTGATATATCGTTTGATATGCCTGTGGCAACATCTCCTAGAAACATGACTATAGAGGAACGTGTGTCATCGTTGTTTGATTCAATTGCAAGTCATGGATATTATCCCACGATCGGTTGGTTTATGAATTTAGAGAAGAATGAACTTATTAGGTTGCTTCGCGAGTTGGCTGATATTTTTATGTATCGTGCATCTATTCCTCGTGATGTTCAGATGCGTATTTGTCCATCCAATCCTTTTCGCAGTATGTCTGCAATGGTGGATATAATCCAATCATATGAAGATATTTGTGTGGCACAGGACATATTATTGTATGTGAGTTCGTCAGTAGTTATGTCGGGTGTGGAGACGTGTGACCGTGCTTTAGGGACAATTGTATTTTTGCAGGCTCTTACTCTTGTTAGTTCTGGCGCTCGTGATAGTTATCCCCTTTTTTACGAATCTGCCGTATATAGTTGATTTTAACCTGATGTATACAGTGAATTCTTGCATATGAATGTTAAACTGCGTAAAAATATAGATTTGAATAAATAATTATCCAAATGGGTATAAAGAACAACAGCATATTAGGTCTCATATAACACATATATTATATATATATTATATAGGTAGTAAACCTACTTAGAAAGAGTAGCAGTAAGTAGATTATAATGCCTGCTAAGAAGACAACCACCCCTGCCCCCACCGTCGATGTTAAGGAGACCTCTGCTCCTAAGACTACCAAGAAGGTAGTCAAGAAAGCCCCAAAAGTAGAAGCCGTTGCTGCCACCCCTGAGCCAGTTGTTGATGCCGCTGCTTCAGTTGAGGCTGATAAGCCCGAGGATAGCGACCTTATGGAGACCTCTGCTGTATTTTTCACTAAGCTTCAGCAAATGGGAACTATGCTTACTGCTATTAAGAGTGAGTATCGCGCTCTTGAGAAGAAGTGGGTTAAGGAGATCAAGGCTTCCCAGAAGGCCGCCAAGAAGAAGCGTAAGGTCGGAAACCGTCCTCCTAGTGGATTTGTAAAGGCTGCTCGTATCAGTGACGAGTTGGCAGCATTCCTTGGCGTGAGTAAGGGTGTTGAAATGGCTAGAACTGATGTAACAAAGGAGATTACTGCCTATGTCAAGGCTCATTCCCTTCAAGATAAGGACAATGGTCGTCAAATCAACCCTGATGCCAAACTTAAGAAGCTTCTTCACCTTGGCGTTGATGACAACTTGAGTTACTTCAATCTTCAAAAGTTTATGAGTCCTCATTTCGAGAAGAAGGCTGACCAAGTTGCTGCCGCCGCTGCCGCCGCCCAATCTGCTTAAGATTAGAATAACCTATTAATATTTTCAATTATATACTTTATATTTCTAATTATTCTGATAATATGTAATATGCATGGTCATATTATATATTATGAATCACTCCTAGTGATGTATAAATGTGTTGAATGATATATAAAAATACTCCACGTATTATATATATCTGGATTATGCAGACTGTTCCATTTTCTTCCGATACCGAGACGGTTCTTCGAATATTCTCCGCAAGCGATGATATTATTGAGTGTCTTCCATCGACTCCTCAACGTAAAACAACAAAAAAAATATTAGGAACTATATACGACGATATACAGTTATCGTGTGCAACTGTGCATGCTTCAAAACAAAAGCACGGTAGTTCTGTTCATAATACAGAGATACATCCCATTCGAACTCCTCGTGATATTCCGAAGCCAAATAGATTGAGTATGTCATCTATTCCTTCTGATATTATTGAGTATATCAATACAAAGAGTGCTTATTTGTTTCAGTTTTCTAGTCGAATTGGCGGTCGTTCTATTAAGGTTTATTTTGTAACCAGTCACACTGATGCAGCCAGTCATGTGGATACTTATACCCAATATTTTGAACGTATGTTGATTTGGTTTCATATAGCCTTTAAATATTCATCTTCTGCATGTGGAACAAACATCAACATTTACATATATGATACTCCATTGCGTAAGTTTCTTCCCAAGCACAGAAGTGATGTAGTAGGTGTATCTCATGCGAACACTGCGTACACTTATGCATGTCCTATGTCAAATAGTTCCACTCGTTCATCTAGAAGTAATGGTGTTGGTTCAGAGATTATTTTATTTCGTAGCGAAGAGTGGTTCAAGGTGTTTATTCACGAGACATTTCATATGTTAGGACTGGATTTTGCAGGTATGCCTAATCTCGACTCTGCTCGAAAAGTGATGCGCGATACGTTTCCCGTGGAAAGTGATATGGAGTTATTTGAGGCATATACTGAGACATGGGCTACAATAATAAATGCATGTTTTTGTAGCCATTTTTGTTTGGATAACATAGGTAAGGTAACCTTTGTGAGTTATGTGGAAGTTCTTTTAGGATTTGAGGCTGCTTGGCGTACATTTCAGATGCATAAGATTTTACGATTCATGGGGCTTACGTATTCCGATCTGACAAGTAAATCAAAAAAGGCTGAACTCGCTCGTGCAAATTTGTATCGTGAAGATACTAACATATTTGCGTATTATGTAGTGACAAGTATTCTTCTTGTAAATTATGGAGATTTTTTGGATTGGTGTTCTATAAATAATGGCATAAATAGTAATATGTCTTTTCATAAGACTGAAAATAATACTGTTACCTTTTCTAGGTTTATCATAAGACTTCACTCTTCTCCTATCACTCGAAAGAATATTCGCGATATCGGATCGAAGAAGTGCTTCGATACAGTGATTGACGCAAATAGTGTCACCGACGATTCTGTATGGATATCTGATACGATGCGTATGACAGTATGTGAAATGTGTTAGAATATCTCAAAATTGACATGACATATAATATACTATCCGTTAATAGTAAAACATAGGAAATAAACATGGGGATTCGATATTTAAACTCGTACTTGAAGAAGTCATGTCGTAATTCTATCCACACGATTCATTTAAATGAGTTGTCTAACAAGCGCATCGTGATTGATGTTAGTATATATCTGTATCAGTTTGAAGGCGATGGCATGTTACTTGATAACATGAAAAGGTTGATAACTATTCTGAGAAATTACAATATTGATGCGTTGTTTGTATTTGACGGCAAACCTCCTATTGAAAAGATGAACACAATATATCATCGGCGTGAGCAGCGTCGTATTGCTGCAGTCGAGTGTGCAGATATAGTGACACGTATGCAGTATAATGTGTTCAAAGAAGACGGTGATAAACTTGAGGCTGAGTATGCAAAACTGCGTCGTAGTTCCGTAGAGATAACTCGCGACAAGACTGATTCAGTGAAGCAATTATTTGAAGAAAATAATGTTCCATATTGCATCGCTCCAAACGAGGCAGATACAATATGTGCATCGATGGTTCTTAGAAACGAGTTTTGGGGATGCATGAGCGATGATATGGATATGCTTGTTTATGGATGCAATAATATAATTCGCGATTTGAATATAGATACTCACACCGCAAAGTTATACGTTCTTCCTGAAATATTACATGAGTTGAATATTACATATGACAATTTCAAACGTGTATGTGTTATATCAGGGACGGATTACAATACATATCATCAAAAGCATCAAAAACGGTTACCATTGTATGCAGATAAAGAAACATCACGCGTCACAGTTATACAAGATAACCCCATAAAGTCGAACCAGATAGTTGTTTGGAAAAATACATGTGTCCCTTCCAAACCCACCCCAACTAACATCACATTTTATGCTGCTATTAAATTGTTTGAACGTTATCAACAAACCGTGAAGTATCCTAGCATGACATTCTATGATTGGTTAAAACATTATATAAAGTTCGACATCGATTATATTGCTTTAGAACATGTATATAAAATGTTTTGTATTCCTTACCTTGTCACATGTGAAGATAATACTATCTAGTTTGTCCGTATTATATGAATATATCTACAAATATATTCATATATTTTATTTTATTGTTGGTCTATGTGATGTTCTTTCTGACTAATATAAGAGATGTTGCTACCTTTGGTTTTTTCCCTGGAATGTATTTGTATATCATAGCATTTTTCGTGGCGATAAGAATGTTTTTGAACTCGGGTATTTGAGTAAACTTTGCATTTATTGCTGCGACTCGGTCATCTGTTTCTCTTTTCTCTGTATATGATGAGTCAACTGAGACATTAGTAGATGGTACTTTGGGGTTTGTTTTCTCTGTGCCTGCCGCGATGGCCTTGTTTACATCGTTAGCCAGTTTAGATTGGCTTTCTGCAGTGAACTCTAGATAAAACTTTGGATTTTCATTTTTGAACTTGCCTGCTTGTACGTAGTGTTCTACACTGTTCCAGTTATAATCATCGAGTTGAAATGGAGTATCTATGTGTGTCCATGTGTCGTCTAATTTTCTGCGCCAATTGGGAAAATGACCCTTGGATGAAAGTTGTGTAAAGTCTAGTTTTCTTCCAATTGCATCGATTTTTTCGCCTGTTCCGCGTCCGGCTGATTTGTCTGCAGACTGAATGTAGAACTGAAAAACCACATGGGGATCTACCGCAGCAAGAACATCTACATCGACTGTGTCTATAATATCTCTGTCTATGTCATCTTGTTTAGAATTAGCGTTTCCAATGCGTCCTATTGTCATTTGTCTGAAGTCATTGATCAATGTAAATGTTCCGCTATTTCTCTCTATACATTTTGTCACGATGAGTTGTTTGATATCATATGGTAGTTCTGAGAATATGAATAATAGTTTCTTTTTGTAACTAATTAATCGATAGTGCATGTCTGCAGTGGATTCGATTAGTATATAGAATTCTGGTGTAAATGAACCTCTAGATTTGATTAGATTGTCAATTGTATTTCCACATTGCATCATATTGTTTGCGTCTTTTTTTACGTAATCGCTTGAAATAATGATAAGTTTGATATTTAATATTCGCTCAAGTGTGGAAATCGCCCAATCATCGGCAGGATAGTCTGGAGATTGTATTTTATTTTTGAGTGCATCCAGTGTGGTGACACCTTTCATGAACTTGAAATCATGTAACATTTCTCGTGCAGATTTAGCCTTGGATATGGCAGCCTTGTGTTGGTCAGCAATCTGCTTTGCAGATACTATAAGAGTTTGTTGTTCCGATGCCGAGATGGTTGATTTGATCATAGTTTCATGTTTTGTGTAATTAGAATGCAATGATTTTGCCTGTTTTGTTTCTAACAAGAGTGTCTCCGATGACATTTTATATTGTTCTAAGTATTTATCAAAAGTTTCTTGTGTTGCTTCTGCTGCAAGTTTTTGTCTTAATTTGAGAACAGTTGTGGATTGTCCTATTTGAAGAAATGCATCACGTATTGTCATAAACATAGAATCATTTTTCCCATCGTTTTCAATGGTTTCATAATAATTATTATGCATTTCTGTTTGTAACCATCCTGCAGTATGTCCAGAAGAAGGTTTTTCAAATGTGGATTTAATTTTCTCTGCGATTGCTTTTGTTTCTTCTGTTGGTGTATTAATGGTTCGGGTTGTTACCATAGTTGATGCATCAAACGTAAAAATATCTGCCCGTATAGTAGGTATGGATGTTGGCGTGATGTCATTTGTATTATCAATAATCGTATCCTGATGTGATTGTCCGTCATTTTTACTATCGTTTAAACCTGGAGGTATCATTCGAACGTCATTAATCATCTTTTTGGTAGCAAAAGTATAGATAAGTGGTTCTCCTACTTTATCTATCATAAGTGATCCAGATGTGTCAGTGAGAGAAAGAGTATCATTGGAATTAATTTCATACAATCCAATTTGAATTGCCTTTGAGTTATTTTTTATCATATAGACTGGATGAAATACAATATTTTTGCTAATGTATGTGTGCGATGCATTTCCGATGGCAACCACTATATCTATTCCCTTTACTACGATAGAGTATAGGTCTACCTCGAGTTTTTTATCGGCAGGAAATATAGAGCGAATTTCTGGGTAACTGAGTGTCTTGTTAATTTTTGATACGACCATGTTTCTGAAACAATGAAGTTGATCAATATCTATATATTATACCTATATTTACATCTAAATGGTAATATAGGTACCGATAAACGATAAATTATGATGTGAAATAATCATATTTATTCTGTATGTGTTATGCTGTGTTGGATATATTATCAACAATGTCTTTTAGTTTAAATACAGTTTTTGTATTAATCCCTGAATATGATTTTGGCGTTACATTAGATAAATTACGTATGTATTGGCAAATGGATAATTCTGTGTCGTCTGTGATATTTATAGTAACCTCATTACATCTGATATGTAAGTCTGTAGAAGTATCCATGAAAATAAAAAGGTTTTCAACGATTTCTGTTATTAATTGTATCATATTAACGTCATTTATATTATCCCGGATCATTTCTGACAATGTTTTAATGGTTTCCATCATAGACGATTGTGATATTTTGTCTAGTTTATACAAGTGAATATAAAATGATGTGATGGCTTTTCTGTTATCGTTTTTCTTGTTCATAATACAAAATGAATCATAATCTTCACTTGGATCAATAGACTGAATATCTGTATAATTGGATATATAATTAGAAAACTGTTTTTCTAAAGTAGTTGTAAAACTAGAATGAGCATCTATCATTTCTGAAAATAGGTTGGCATAAATACTAGAATAAAACTGGTTTCCAGAAACAATATTGATAATTTGGTTCATGAGTCTCGATAAGTCTTCTTGAGTGATATCTGATTCAAATATCTCATTAATTGTAGTAAAAAGTTCGTTCTTAATAGCCTCGTTTGCAACTTTTCCTCCAAACTTATTTAATAATGGTCGAATAAGTTGGATAGGTGTAGCTCCTTCGCCGTCTTTTTTAATAAGTGAACCTGCAGGATTGAACACGATATTTGCTCCGATATTACTTTCTGCTGAAACCTTTTTGAATCCTCCGGTTGAGTTTGTTCCGGGAGACCATCCATTGGTGTCATCTGTTTGTCGGTTGTGTTGTCTACGACGCTTTTTATCTATATCAAGAGTTGACACTCGTTTTGTGAAAACAGGTGTTTTAATATAATTGGGTGATCCTACAAGTTTAGATAGTTCATTAATAAGTTGAACAGTACTATCAGGAAGAATAACATGAAATCCTTTATTAGATATATCTGTAAAATCTGACAATGAATACATTGTCATATTAACTTATTATAATATATAGTTACCGATTTTCTATATGTTTTTCTAGGTGTTTACATTACGTATGCTAATGGGTATATGTTGGTGTAATTGTATTATATGTACACTATTAATAAGTCAAACTAATGTTACTGAAAATGCACTTAAAAGATTATCTATATAGAATACATTCACACATTGATTAGCAGTATGAGTACTTCTAATAATATGTTTAAACCACGCATGCCTCAGAAACATTCTGAGCCCCCCTTGCCATCGAGTGTCTCTTCGCCTTCTATAGGTAAAGAATCTGATACCTCCACCAGTCCAGTAGAGGATATAAAAGTCGTAGAGAAATGGGATGAAATGGAACTACCCGAAGATGTCCTTCGAGGTATATATTCTTATGGATACGAAGAACCAAGTCCAATTCAAAAAAGGGCAATATGTCCAATGTTATCAGAAAGAGATATGATCGCTCAAGCACAATCTGGAACTGGAAAGACGGCAACCTTTAGTATTGGGTCTATGTCTCGAATTGATTTGGCAAAAAGACAAACCCAAGTTTTATGTTTAGCACCAACTCGTGAGTTGACAATGCAGATTGCTAATGTGTACAAAACTATTGGTACATTTTTATCTGGACTAGTCGTAACAACGTTGGTCGGAGGAGAATCTGTAGATGAAAATATTAGAGCATTAAAAAATAATATTCCACATGTAGTGATAGGGACCCCTGGTCGTGTATTCGATATGGTGCGTCGTCGCGCTCTTGTATTAAAACATATGCGAACGTTCATATTGGACGAAGCAGATGAAATGTTATCATATGGGTTCAAAGAACAAGTGCAAGACATTTTTGAGGGATTACCTAATAAGGTTCAAACCTGTATTTTTAGCGCCACTATGCCTCCATACATGTTTGATATTACAAACAAGTTTATGACAAACCCATTACAGATTATAGTTAAGGCAGAACAATTAACACTTGAAGGCATAAGTCAGCATTATATTGCAGTAAGAGACGATGTTGAAAAATACGAAGTATTAATTGATTTGTATTCGGCTATTTCAGTTGGACATTGTATTATTTATGCGAACAGTGTTCCACGTGTTCATGATTTATATCAAGCAATGCTTGCAGATGGGTATCCTGTGTGTTCTATACATTCTAGTATGACAAAGACTGAACGCGAAGCATCGCTGTCTGATTTTCGGTCAGGAAAATGTAGGGTTCTTATCTCATCCAATGTAACGGCTCGTGGTATTGATGTACAACAAGTGAGTTGCGTTATTAATTTCGATATTTCTCGAGACGTTTCTACATACCTCCATCGCATTGGTCGTAGTGGTCGGTGGGGACGAAAAGGTATGGGTATCAACTTAATTACTGAACGAGATGTAGAAAAAATGCGTGAAATAGAACAGTTTTATTCTACCCAAATAACAGAACTGCCTTCAGATTTGACCACAGTTTAATATTTATTGACATAATTTAATCAAAATGATATAGTTCATATGAAATATATCATATTCGTTTACATGTAATCTAAATAATATCATCTGGATATACGAGGTATATGAGTTCATCAACATCTTTAGACACATCAACTGTATTGAATACTAGTGTAATAGAAGGTGCCATCCGTGATGCCTTTATGCTGCCTATTACACTTGCAACTGGTGTGCAGACCTTATCCTCAGATATTATAACCGATCTAGAACTGATAAATACGGTAGATAGTAATGAATTGCCTATTCTATCTCGTATATTTGATTCTAAAACATCAAATGAATTATCTGAAGATGAAGAATGCGACGATAGAAAAGTGATACCCCAATCGTTAGGAGAGATTATGCGATACGATATGGCAAAGTACTATACAAGTAACGAAGATTTTATCAATGATACCCAAATTATATTACAGAAATGGAAGGGTGTTGAGAAGCGGAACCATGTTATTGCAAAAGATACCCTTGCATTATGGAATGAAATACGCAATGATAAAGGTTTTAAAGAAAAATATGTATATTTAGATTGGGACTCTTTACTGTTTTTAAATACAAACCAAACGGTCTTACAAGCACTTAGTGTGTATAATTTAGTCTCTCCTGTATTGGCTCTTTTAGTTCCACTTATTATATGCATTGTTCCATTTTTTGTGATGATATCTCGTGGTGCTAGTATAACATTCGCAGCATATATTGATATATTAAAGTCTGTTGCAGGAAATCATGCAATAACAAAGATTTTTACTGGCTTTAGTGGTATGTCGGTTCAACAGACACTATATTCCTTAGCATCAATAGGATTTTATCTTTTATCTCTTTATCAAAATACTCAAATATGTAAAAAGTTCTATACCAACATGTTCAAAATCCATGATAAACTCTTCCAGATTTCTGATTTTATTAAATATGCAATTTGTGAGATAGATGGGTTTTTGAAACATACCACTCTATTATCAAATTATGAAAAGTTTAATGAAGTCTTAATATCGCATCAAAAAGTTCTTACAAATATTCAAGATACCATTTGTAAAATAGATCCGTGTGAAGTGTCATATAAAAAGTTTATGGACATGGGAAAGGTTCTCAAATGGTTCTATATGATGCATACAGATGACAAGTTTCACAACAGTATGTTGTTTGCTTTTGGGTTCATAGGATATTTAGATAACATGCAAGGAGTACAAGAGAATGTTCAAGCATCCAAGATGAATTATGGTGATTTTATAAAAGAGAGTAGAGAGAATGATTCTACCCCAGATACTCCTGATACTGATACAAAGAGTAAAAAGAAAAAGAAAAAGGATAAATCTTGTAAAAAGAAAGATATTCCCATGTTAAAAGTTGAAGGTGTGTATCACCCATCGACAGCGTCTCTGACTGTTACACCTGTAAAAAATGATATTATCCTTAAAAAAGATTGTGTTATCACAGGACCAAACGCATCAGGAAAAACCACTATTTTAAAGTCGTTATTTTTGAGTATTCTCCTTACGCAACAATATGGTTGTGGATTTTATGAAACCTGTTCATTCAAACCATATTCTCATCTACACTGTTATTTAAATATTCCGGATACGTCAGGTCGTGATAGTTTATTTCAATCCGAGAGCCGCAAATGCAAACATATATTAGATAGTATTCATCGCGAGGGTAATGCAAGTCGTCATTTTTGTTTGTTCGATGAACTGTTTTCAGGAACGAATCCAAAAGAAGCTGTAACGTGTGGAAACGCATATCTATCTCATTTAAGCGAAACTGAGAATATTCACTATGTGTTAACTACACATTATACCGAGTTATGTGAAAAATTAAAGAAAAATAATGGTGTGACTACATATAGAATGAAGGTAAACATTTCCAAAGAACCGGACGGGTCGTTTGAATATCTATACAAGGTTGAAGAAGGGATTAATGAGGTAGATGGCGGTGTGCAGGTGCTTCGTGAAATGCAATATCCAAGTGAAATACTAGATAAGATTTCAACTTAGATAATAACATTCGTTCGTATAGAACTGTCATTTTTTATGTATAGCGACATTAATGGACACAACGTTAAATCCACCCCCTGGAATGTTTTCCTTACACGTTTTAATTATCCTCGGAATTACTGTCGCTTTAGTTGGTGCTGTAGCAATAATCTTATACAACAAAATCCAGCAACAAGGGGAAAAACTGTCAGCTGTTATGGAATTGTCAACGGTTCTTGCACAAGAAGTACGGACACACGATGCAGCATTAAAACATCTACAGTCTCATGGATATAATTTGTCTCAAGAAGGTAATGTAGGTTCGAGACTACATTCATCATCGTATGAAAACAATGTAGTATCGCAACCAGATGAAATAGACGACATAACACGGATATATGTATCTGATGGTTCAGGAGATTCAGATGATGATGATGATGATTCGATACACTCTCACACCCATCCAATTACTTTAGACAATATATTGATGAATCCCAGTTTTGGACATGTACCAAGTTCGTCATTTGAAAATGATGAACTGCATGAGTATGAAGAACTTGATATTGGAGATGAAAGTGAGGATGAGGGTGAGGGTGAGGGTGAGGTTGAAAGTGAGAGTGAGAGTGAGAGTGAGAGTGAGAGTGAGAGTGAGAGTGAGAGTGAGAGTGAAAATGAACGTGATGGAGAGAACATAGGTGATACATTATCTGTTATGTCCGAACATATTGACACCCTAGATATTGATGATCTAGATATTTCTATATCTGATAACACCTCTTCTGAAAAACGAGTAATTACATTGTCAGATGTATCTATTGATGCTAGTGCTAATGATGTAGAGAATGATACAGATATCCATAAGGTTATTTTAGATACAGGTGATAATATTATTGACTATAAAAAGGTTACAGTGAATGAATTAAGACGTATTGCGATTGACCAACAGTTAATAGATAAAAGTTCAAAAATGAAGAAACCAGAACTGATTGAATTACTTAGCAACATGTAGATGAATACATAATTATTTGAAATACCGGAAATGTAACGAACTATTATGTACACTTAGTGTAAACTCGGAATGCAAACAAATAATGTATTCAAAGGACAAAACAACTATCATGTCAATATGCCAGCACTTATGTCAGATGATCGTGAACAACGCAGTTGGTATCCCGAAGCAGTAGTAGATCATAATATTAAGAAGAGTGCTAATATTACAAGCAATTGGGAATATCGTAAATATCTGACAACCAATGCTGAACAGTTTAGAGATATTAACACTCGAAATGCTGTGATGCAAAATCCATCTAGTGATATTCTTAGACAGTCTTCTGATGTCGGAACCCCGTACGTATTTAATGGACCATCTGACATGACACCGGTTCGTTCTGGAGTATTTAGCAGCGACCTAAAATCTGCCTATTTAAGCCGAACCCAACTTCAATCAAATGCTACGGCTCCAAGCATGTATTCAACTACAAGTCGATAAATATCTCTGTAGGTTTGAAAATAACATAAACGTATATAGTTACATGTCATGTAACTATATCCAACTATTGTATAATTGATGCACATTGTGAGTATTGATGTAGGAATAAAGAACCTTGCTATATGCGTATTTGAATTATCCACTCATGAAAGTGATACAGTCATGTTTGATTCTCATACTACAAGTACTAATGATATTATGATTTGGGATGTTATTAACTTGGCACAAAAAGATGTTTCGGTTTGTTCAGGTAGAGAGAAAACTGGACAAAACTGTTTACGTGAAGCGAAACTTACAAAAAATGGAGTATGTTATTGTTTAACACACTCTAAAAATGTTGGATTTCATCGCCCATCGCGCGATTTAGAGACGTCGTTTTTAAAAAAACAAAAAGTTCCGCGATTACGAGAGATTGCAGAAAAACACTGTGTCGTATATGATACTTCTGTAAAAAAGGCAGACCTAATAAATATCATAGCCAAACATGGAGAAGACACATGCTTTGATGTGGTTGATAAAGTTGACGCAAATAAACTAGATATAGTCACTATTGGTCGCAACATTCAATATAAATTAGATATTCTATTTAATAATTCATTTCAAGATATTGGTTTAGTGCTGATAGAGAACCAGATAAGTCCTATTGCAAATCGTATGAAAACTATTCAAGGGATGTTATCTCAGTACTTTCTTATGAAAAATGATACATTGCAGATTGAATTTATATCATCTATAAATAAACTCAAAGAGGATGGTCTTATAAACACCACGTACAGTGAGAGAAAAAAGGCAGGTATTGCAAAATGTTTAGGCATTATATCTTCCGATTTTGAAGCATGGATAGAGTTTTTCTCTCGTCACAAGAAAAAAGATGATCTAGCAGATTGTTTTTTACAAGGAATGTGGTATATTCGATCTAAAATATATAAAACGATATAGTTAGATACGATGCGTTAATATATAGAAGTATTAGTATCTGTATCTACTAATGGAGCCAGAAGTTATTGATATATCGTCATTTGACGTTCCAAGTTCATCATCCAATTTCGGGGGAGGCATCGAACTTCTTATGAATGAAAAAAAAGGTAATAAATCTTCAGAGGAAAATATCGATATCAGCGATATAGACCGGTTAGAGAGCGAACTAAATGAAATGACAGACATTGGAGGAGATATTGGTGCAAATAATACTAGTAAGGGCTCTTTATTTAGCGATAGTCTTCCAGAAACTATAAATCTAGATAGTAGCGAAAAACCATCAGTTAGATTTGGAGATAGTGGTGGAAATGGAGACGGAAATACATCTACGTGGGATGGGTATAATAGGTTCAATGAGATACCAATCGCACCTGAAAAAAACGTGCAATATCAACCCACTCAAACAAAAGAGGAAATGTTACGAGAAAAGTTTCAACTATTGCGAAAGTTAGAATCACTAGAACAAAAAGGAGTTCAACTGTCAAAGAAATATACAATGGAATCACCTTTGTTAGAAATGAAGGGCGAATACGAGACAATTGTAGATGAAAAGGCGAAACAAAACTCTATTAAGTTCCAAGGAAATATGTTAATGACATGTATTAATGGTATAGAGTTTTTGAATAATAGATTTGACCCTTTTGACATTAAACTAGACGGCTGGAGTGAACAAGTAGCAGAGAACGTTGATGATTATGATGAAGTGTTCGGCGAACTATATGATAAATATAAAAGTAAGGGGACAATGTCACCAGAACTTCGACTTCTTTTTCAGTTAGGTGGAAGCGCTATGATGTTACATATGACCAACTCTATGTTTAAATCTGCTATGCCTGGGATGGACGATGTGTTGCGTCAGAACCCCGACCTTGCACAACAGTTCCAAAAGGCAGCAATGGATTCCATGGGGGCATCCAGTCCTGGATTTTCTGGATTTATGAACAATATGACTGGTCAACCTCCACAACCAACACATTCACCGGCACCATCAACTCATACACCACCACCACCACCACAAGCAACACAAGGACCTAATTCTGTTCCTCCACCTGGTTCGCGTCATGGTAATAATAGTAGTTTTTCATCACGACCAGACTTAGATAATATGTCAAGAATGGGACAACATGATGGCATGAATATATCTGAAAACTTTTCAAGCGCTGCTGCACCAGAACGCAGTAGTATGCGACAACCAACTGAACAACCCGCACGAGCAGAAATGCGAGGACCAAGTGATCTCGATCATCTATTATCTGGATTAAAAACTAAGAAGATTAGTATGACTGGAACAACACAAAGTTCGGCACCTCCTACAGGAACACCACAGATGAATGCAGATATTTCTACATCACTAAACGATAGTAGCACTATTAGTATATCAGACCTCAAAGACCTACAGTCCTCTGGTGGTTCTGAACCAAAACGTTCACGACGAAGAAAGACATCAGAGAAGAACACTGTAAGTCTAGATATTTAGATAGTAAACGCATATTTTGTATCGATTGTTGATCGATACAAAAAAACAAAATAAAACCATCAGACGCTCTAAAAATTAGAACACGTGGGAGTTCCAAATAGGAATTTAGAGTATGAAAATGTGCTAAAGTAGTCAGAACGCTGTTTCTTAAAATACATACCAAATCCTACAATAGTTGTTAACACACTACCATAAAATAAATAATCCATTGTCTGTGATAAAGTATTAATCATTTTCATATGTTTATCCTTATCATTTTTCTCATAATAGGTGATGTAGTTCTTACATATTAATAGTAAAGTCAACATGACTATAACCATAGCGCTGAAGAATATCTCCATTTTGTTAAACATAAGGAAAAACGCCCATATAGAAAGCGATTGTTTAAAAAGTTCTATAGGAGATATCATGTTTTCATTTGATGCAAAACCTAGAGAAAAATAGATGATCAAAACAATCACAGCATTCTTTACATACATATTTTCACTCAAAATCTTTTGCATTTGACAACTCATAGTTTCAGCCACAAAGTTTCCCGATACTGCAAGTATCAAAAGAAAAATACCTTGAATAACAATCATTTTCATAGGAAACATGTTTGTGGATGAATCAGGCTTTTCCTTCTTGGATGCATCTTCTTCGGGTTTAGACTGTTCAAACTGTGTTGATGATATTGACGAATATAAATTATTTGGGTCGGTGTCAGGGGTATTGGATAACAATGACATTATTTACGCGAAGGTATATAGTAGGCACATATAATTATTCCTTCCAGATTATTCCATCTAATCAAAGATATAGACACATACACTTGTACTATGTCATAGTACTATGGAAATAACCTATTCGCCAGAATCAAATGGATTTGAATTACGCTTTGCAGTCTATAACAAAAATCATAGAAATATATCAGAACTTTTTCATTTTGATATCATTAATCTGCTATACATAGTGAACAAGGATGATATTATTGAACAAACTCATACAAGAGCCACTAAACACCATGAAAACTTGGAGGATGTAAGTGAAACCAATATTCAAATGCTTTTTTATCACCTCTTTAAGGATTGTGGAATACCTCAATATTATCTAAATATGAATATGTCAATCGACGTACAAAAAAATGCGCTACAATATACGTACACGTATACGTCAGAAGTTATACCTGATACCCCAGACTTTATTGCGACACTCCCATCAAGAATTCGACAACCTAAACCTATACCGATCTCTAAAATGGATATAAAAGTCGACAGCCCATGTCCGCATATGGCATCACTAGTTATATCATTTTCAATGGAAGACATGTCAGTTGGTATGTCGCAGCGCACACGAATGATCACAATGATTTTTAAACGAATGTTTTCTCGTCTAAAAGAGTTTATAGAAACTATGGTATAACTAGTATAATAAATGTTTATATCAACAGAATCCCTCGTCGGATTAGGGTTAGGTAGTATAGCCATATTTTCCTTATTTTGCACAGATGCATTTTATAATCGTATTCATTTTTACTACCGTATCAGTTATCTAGTAACAACAGGTATTATTCAATATATATTGAACTGTTACACACCATCATCCATATGCATCGACAGTTCTGAAGTTTTTATGGATATGCTTATTGAACTATCAAAAACTGATATCATATGTGTAAAGGTTATCCAAGCCATAGCATTCAATGGAAAATTTATTGATAAAAAAATACACGACAAGATTACACAGTTTTCAGACAATGTCCCATATGATATATCAGATATAAATCATACCGTTACATTGCAAATGCTTTCCGATACACCATTCATCTTTGCAAATGCTTCATGTATACCCATTCGGTCAGGAATGATTTCTCTTGTTTATGCATTGAAAAATAAAGAAACTGGAGAAAAATATGTTATGAAGGTAAAACGAAAAAATATAGACGAAAGGGTTAATGAAAGCATTGACAATATATCGGGATTGTTATATTTTATTTCAGCGTTGTTTACATGGTGGTTTAGTCTTGATGTGGTCGATGTTGTTTCGCGACATCTTGAACTTCTCAGAGAACAACTGGACTTTGTACAAGAAGAAGCCAACACGGTAACTGCGTACAATGATTTGGAGAGTTTAGACTATATTCGCATCCCTAAGATATATAAGTGCGGGTCTCTTTCTGGAAAGGCCATTATCATGGAACATTTGCCAGGCGTTCATATTAACACTATTCCTGAAGTTGACCGGAAACCATACAAAGACCTTGCAATTCAGTACTTTTTTGCGAGTTCAATGATTCACAACAAGTTTCATGGTGATTTACACTCTGGAAATGTGCTTTTTATTGACAATGGTTCTGAAACTGAACTAGACTTCAATGTGGAAAATCCTAGGTACCAGTTAGGAATTATTGACTTTGGAATCGTTATGCATTTTCCGAAAAATATCACAGATACGTTGTTTTATATATTCGAACATCAACAGAACCCAGATATGAATACAAGTATCTCTCTGGCATATCTAGAAAACTTTATAGACCCTCCAAATATGATGAAACTATTACCAACTGGTGAAGTAGATGCGATTATGGAGGCCACTAGTGGGGTTGCGCGGTCTGTGTTTCAGGAGGGAGCAATTTTAGATCAGGTACATTTTTACAAGGTATTTAAAGGAATTAGTGATAATCTTTCACACGAGTTTGTAAAAAAACACAATGTTAGAACGAGCGATGGGCTGGTCAAACTAGAAGTAGCTGTTTCCATGTGTATGAGTTTAGTGACACTTTTGACAGATGGTGACCCAAATGTGCATCTGAAACGCGTCTTCGACGAAATGTTCCACTGCGATATCATGTTTAGCGATTAATTGATTATCCTGAGCGATGCGGTTATCATTCCCAAAAGTAATATTATGACATTATACTATATACTGTCATGACGAATAAAACAACCAAAAGGAAAGATAGACCGTCCGGTGGAAAACCTCGAGGAGGCGGACGCAAGACTATGCGTTGTAGCCGCGGCGGCGGCCCCAAAAATGAGGAAATGAAACTGGCTCTAAGAAAACTGAATACTGCAAAAAGGGAAGAAACAAATACCCAAATTCGGGTGAAATCGAAGCAGGCAACCCTAACTACGAAACAAAAGTCCATGCAAGATGCCATCGAAAGATATGCCAAAGCAACTACTGATAGCAGGAGACAAACTGCAAGCAACGCACAAGTACGCATCCAGGCTGAAGTTGCAACAGCAACAGAAAACCTTGATGAAGCAAGGAAGGCTCATGCAGAAAACGAACAAAAAAGACAAAACGCACAGGATGCGTATGACACCTTACAACCATTGGTGAAGGAAGAGTTACAAAAAGAGAACGACGCAATTGCAGAGAAGACAGCAGCGGCGAAGGCCGAGAGAGAAAAGAAAGCAGCAGCGGCGAAGGCCGAGAGAGAAAAGAAAGCAGCAGCGGCGAATGCCGAGAGAGAACAGAAGAAAGCAGATGATGCGGCGGCGAAGAAGGCAAAGAAGGCGAAGGAGGACGCGGCGGCGGCGGCGGCGGCGAAGAAGAGTATGGAAGAGAAAGAGACAGCCGCGAAGGAAAAGGCTCAAAAAGTGCTGAAAGCGAATGCAGAAAACTCAGCAGAGGTAGCAATTGAGATGGTGGATGAGGGAAAGACTATAGATGAGACGGTAGAAGCATTATTGGCGAGTTCCTGGCTTCTGAAAGACCCGGCGAATAAAGAAAACGTTGAGAAGATATCAACGGCGCTAGCGGCGGCGCTAGCGGCGAAGAATATGAACAAGGTTACGAATTTATTGATGAGGGTGGATGAGAATAATATTGCGAAGTTAGAGGCCGTGCTAGGGGCGGGAGACGATGGCTCTGTAGACGACGGGTCCGAATCCGATGCATCTGACGACGAGTCCCTTAACCCTAACGCCAAGAAAGTAAAGTTCGAAGACGACGGTTCCGAATCCGATGCATCTGACGACGATGCATCTGACGACGATTCATCTGACGACGATTCATCTGACGACGAAGAAGTAAAGGTTGTAGACGCAAATACATACTATCAGAATATTCCTTTTTTCAATCATCCCATTTTTAATGATGAAAACTTCGAAAAAAATGCAGATTTTGTCTCTATAGTCGATACTGGGTTCTTCCAGCATGGTAGATGGAAAGACATGGTTAATGAAATGTATGCAGGCCATGTATTCGACGATGAGGACCAACAAAAAGAGTTACACAAATTATGGAAGAGTGCAGCTCAAAGAGATCTATCTAGAATTGAAGGTGAAAATGTTAAGACATACTTAGATATGATTAATGGAACGAGTTTTGATGTATTGATTGCAAGTGATAACGATTACACTATAGATTTTAAATGGTGGGTAATAACCAAATCTGATATTGCCAACCAAGTAATAACAAGTGTTTGTGAAAAAATGAACGACACCATAGATGATGATTTCTATATGTGGTTACGAACCTACGTAATCTATGAAGGGTTTATGTGCGGTACCGTTGATGAATGTCGTAGTAATTATCAGACTAGATTGAGTATCGTGAATAACATTGATCCTTCTATCGTTTCCATACAATCTACAAAATACACTCAACTAAAAAAGTTTCTAGATGACGTTATAAGATATTCATTCATATTATGGGCAGGAACCAGTGTAGAGTTGGAAGAAAAAGACGATTCAGTAGGTTCGGTTAGTGCAAATGAACAGATTAATTGGTCAATTAGTGCAGGACTAGGTGTAACTATTTCGAAAACAGGAGTATTAACTCTTGATTCTGTGGCGAACTATAAAACAGCCCCTAGTCATACATTTACTGTGAAAGCAATTGATGCTGATGATAATGAAAGTAGTATGGTGATAAGTGTGAATGTAAATAATGCAAAACGTAAAAACCTTTCTATTAATACTACCAATGTATTGGCAACCATCGATGATGGTGTGACTAATCTTGGTTCGGTTAGTGCAAATAAAGAGGTTTTGTGGTCAATTAGTGACGGATTAGGCGTATCTATTTCAAATACAGGAGTATTAACTCTTGATACTGTAGCGGACTACCAAACATCTTCAAGTCATACCTTTACAGTGAATGCTGTTAATGCTAAAACTGGTAAGGAAAACTCTGCAGTGATAAGTGTGAATGTAAACGATGTCAATGCTGCAGGTCCTTCTATTAATACTACCAGTGTAGTAGCAACCATTGATGACGGTTTAACTAACCTTGGGTCGGTTAGTGCAAATGCTAAGTTGTCACTTAGAACAAGAACGGCACTGACTAATATAAAAAGCAAGGGGGTTGAATCTCTCAGGGGTGTAAGACGCACCCGACTCCGTGTGGCGGTACGTATGCGTAAGGATTCTATCAAAAAGGTTGTTACGACAATGAAACCTACCTACTATTATTGGATTATTTACGATATAAATAATAGGTTGTCAAAAGCAACCCGTAAATACATATATAATATTATGGAAAAAAGCGCTGTTCTCGATACGCCCAAGAAGGTATGTGACACGATGTTTGATATACATAATTTTGCCCGAATGAACGATTCACGAAGTGTTAATCCATTCGAAAATATCTACAAGGTGTACAAAAATGTAACATGTGTCCCATTTGAACCTATCATGGCTAATCAACAAAATGATGATCCTTCTATTGTAACATGGAACCCCAAACTATGGGAGCGTTCATCGGCATGGGATATGTATGTTAGGTTTGAGTCTATTAAGTTTTCCACCCTTTATGAAGAAGTTGATGATAATACACAAGTGATTTCAAGACCAAAAATGACAGAGTTGTTCAATACCTTGAGGACGGACGCGTTTCAACGTTTGTCATATAGTTTTTATTTTCTCGATGGGTCACCAGATGTCAGTGACGATGAGTACAAATATAAAGGTGCATCTCAACAGGTTATTTCAGTATTCAGTAACTTTGGAGAAGACTTGGACGCAGAATACCCATACACGTTATTTGGAGACAATAACAAGAATACATGGAATATTGCATTGTTCCGAATGTTTGGTGACTTATTAGGTAAAAATCAGTCTGATAAACGTGTGCGCAAAGTCCAGCGTACAACACATAGTGATGGTAGAGAGATGATTGAACTAGTATCGTCGACCGCGCCTGTCATTGCGACCCCAGTGAGCGACGACAATAAGGATGACGAAACGATACCTATGGCTACTATCGATACCACAACTACAGAGTCCCCTGTATCTAATGAGTCGTCCGCACCATCACTCGAGACGAACAAGTTGAACACTAATAATACAACTTTGTCAGAGTTTGTATATATATTCGACGAGATAATTGAATCTTATATAAAAACTCAAGGAGGCGCCCCTATTGACGTGTTAGACCTACTTAAGTCAGAAGATACTAAAACAAAGTATTCTAATACGATAACTGATATAGCAAATGAGATGAGTAAAATGGTGGGTTCTGCTGAACCATACGAAGATGAGACAATTAAACTACCAGACGAGATTGCAAATGACCCATTCAGTTCGGTATTTATATATTTTCATTTACATTCTACCATGCCTGCTAATTATCACTATGCTATGTTGTTCGGTTCTATACCATGTACAGATGTATCCATTCTCAATAAAGTTGAGGGTGGTTTATGTTGGCCACCTATTATTCATGTTGATGGCCCTGGATATGGTAACCTATACAAGTTTGTTTCCATTTCGGGTCTTGAAACACTGGACGACCCAGACGAGAAGGTAAACTTTTTTAAACAACCAACCGGAACGCCTCCAGACAATGGATACATAAACAGAATCACCCAGATGGATGTGGACGATAAGAACAATATACATACCGCGACAAAACAGGAAATGATGGAGTACTATATATCTCCAGATAGTGATGCCAACGCTACTCAAAGAGACGGTCGAATAGAGCGTATGGATACATGGAAACTTAACTGGTTCGACAATCCTCCATCGTATAAAACCCTTGCCAGCATACCCAAAGACGACCGCGAAAAAGAGTTCACCTTTTCTGACATGAAAGATTTTGAAAGTCGTTCTAAAACAGTGAAGAGTTTAATTACAACATATGTCGGTCCTCATGGTGTCACGTTTGATGATGCGATGCGAAAACAGATGTATATATTTTACGACAAACAAATGCATGGATTATTGAGTTCAGACTCCATGAAAGAACGTATGCCCGAAATCATGCGTAAATGGGAGGGATTTGAGTCAGTCATGTTGGCCAATCGAGAAGCGGGTTACATATACTGGACGCGTCCCCAAATTATACAATATAATATGTTCAAAGGCATGTATCGTGGTCACTACCCCTTAGCAATTTATCTGGAGTTCGCTGGAATGCATAGCATGCCTTCACCCACCAAAGACGATAATGGTAATAATAATCCAGTTATGATACACCGCAACCATGCGTTATTATGGTTAGATTCTCCCCCGTCTGTAAAAAAGACCATTGAGATCGCCAATCCTCGATTATACCATGGTATGATGAAGCATATCTGGAGTGGTGCTCTCCCCTCTCCTGAGATAGGTGCAGTCGACGACGCAGTTGTTAATGACGACAAAGACGACAAAGACGACAAAGACGACAAAGACGACGGTCGTCCTGTTCCTGTTAGGATTGGAGGAACAGTGTTTACAACAGTTCCTGGTTACCAGAACATGCAAATATCACCATCTATGTTTGGTCTTCCCAAAGATAAGTCTACGCGCGATAAGGTCATTCGCATCAATCCAACAGTGAAACTATCTCAATCTGCTGTCAATATGTCACCCGAAGAAGATCGTAAACGTCAGTTTTTTGATTATGGCCTCTTTTACACCTTGAACTCTAGAGCAGCAAATCAAGAATTAATGGGAATATCTAATATATCATTCAAAAAATCAGTGAAGTCGCATATAATTGATAACAATATCAAAATAACAATTGATACGTTATTTGCTCCTGGAACAGTCATCTATTTGGGTTCAGAACCATATACTGTTTATAGTGCCACATTTGATGAAACGAAATGGCGTCTTGGTCCAAGTGATGTGATCGAACCTGAACTTAACGTTGAAAATGTGATGAATGCTCAAATGATCCAGATACAAAATAAACTGGCTATTAGTGAAATGCAATCGATGCCAGACGTTCTGAAGGTGGGTGATGGAATAACAATTGCGGAAGCCATTCCACTGGAGTATAAGTTTGTGAAAGGGTCAGATGATTTGAAATTATCTACTACATCTGATATATCTGAACGATTACCTACAGTCATACCCAACTCAACCACTTCTACTGAGGTAACAGTGGTGCCAAAGAAAATAATTAAGCCAATAACCGTTATTCAGAACCCAACACTGGATGTACCACGCCTTTCAAATGAACCATCTATTCAGATACCCACCCCCCCAGATGAAGAATGGGTTCCACCAAAAGTAGTGGGTGTGGATGACCCATTAATGGAGGATGTAATAGTCCCCATGCGTGATTTTTTCCTATATGGACCTACGATGGAATATACTGTCATTAAAAATAATAATGAAGAAAATGATAAAGCCCAACAAGTGTTTACACGTGATATGAACTATGGGTCCATTAAAAAGGATTTAAATAAGTATGGTATTCCCAAAGAGACTGTAGATAAAATAGCGAGTTATCTTAAGCAGACTCCAAATTACTACGATATGTTAGGTACACTTAATGATAGTGCTACAGAGGCCAACCTAAAAGATTTGTTCAGAATTAAAAAGATGACTACGGCTGGAAAGTTTAACACTGACAACTACAAAAGAAACACTATTACGGGTGGCGGTCATCTTCTTCAAATGATAAAGATTGCAGGAGACGGAAACTGTTTTTTCACATGTATATCACATGCATTGAACATTTATAATTATTCTAACAAAGACTCCCCTTACGTATTTCACACCACTGATGCAGAATCTGCAGGGAAGGAAGTAAAGAGAGGTGGTACTAATTTCACACAGGAATTTATACGATGGGCAGTTGTAAATAAATATCGTCAAACGCCAGGATTAATGGCTGTTGAGATATTGAACTCATGTGTTCACATAGATGGACCAAATGATGAGTTTGTTAACGCAGAAATAACTAGAATAGAAAAGATTGAACATATTTCGCCGATAGCACTTACGAAGTTAAATGATCTCAAAAATAAGATACATATAATGACTACCCGAACAAAGCACCTGTTTGGAGACGATGGATGGAATGCAGAAATCAATGCAGGTACAAATATTCAGGTAATTCGTCAGGATGCTGTGGGGAAAACATTATTTCTTGAATATGTTGGTGGTAAGAAACTTACGTATCCGAAAACAGAGGAAGACGCATATAAACTATTAATGAGTTCACATTATTACGCACAAACAACTATAATCTATATGATTCAGAGATTATTTACTATAAAGCCTATTATCATTGGAAAACGTGATAAAGAGCCTGATGATGTAAATATAACTGGTCTACGGGATGATATGATATATGGTGATTGGAAAGTGCGTGCAACACGAACGTATTTTAAAATTGAGGAACCGATTAGTATAGAGGAAGAACTCGACGACAATATAGACAAGGTTGTATTTATTCTTCAAAAGGATGTTCACTATAGTTTGTTTGCGTTTGGTCCTGATCTAGAAACACAATCTAATAAACCTGATAGTAGTACTAGTACTAAAACACGCAGAAAACGCGCTAAGCCTAGTGATATAGATAGGGTTATGGCTATGCCTACTCGTAGTAGTAGTCGTATTGCATCCAAAAAAGCATCGTCTGCTGGTGGAACTAGACGTAGACGATATATAAAAGGTGGAGGCAATCCAAATCATGTAGTAATTTTCAAATTAAATAAAATGAACTTTAAAGCTCCACATGAAAATACCAATCCAGCGGCTATTCTTGATATAATACCTAAGAGCATGATATTTGATAGCGGTCCAACCCAGATTCCCAATTACATGGTTATGTTAATGTATTCAAACTACAATATGATTAGAGGGTCGCAGGGTAGATATGTAGATCGAACAATGATGAAAAACTATATTGAATATCGGCTATTTTATACTGAGTTTCTTATTATAGATGCATTAATTGAATCCATGACAACTCCTAGTGCCAACTATAATGATACTGATAGTAGTGATATTATAGATGTGAATAGTAGTGTTATTCTTGATAAGTTTATAAAGAAATATGAATATGTATTTGCACCAAATAATTTATGGTCACATCCAATGTACTTACCTATGGTTCATCAATATAAAGAGCGGCGCCAATTAGGCGGTGCGCCGAGTAATCCCATACCAGGACGCGATGCGATGAATAATGTCACCTCATCCTCTTTAGACCCTCCTAACGTCGCTACAGCAGTTCCTATGATGAACAATGTTACTCCCATAATGAACACTGCAATTGCGATGGACCCATCAAATGTCCTGAGTGAACACGTTTTACGCATCATGAACGACGACAGTTCAACACTGAGTTTCAAACTAGACGTGCATCTTATTGTAGCACCGGGAGATAATGGTATTAGTATTGCAGATAAGGTGGGTTACGCATGCGAGTCGTCGAAACAAGACATGAGTCGTAGTTGGTCGGAGATCACTGGAAAACCCTACTATCCCACTGCACGTAAAGAATAAATGTAGAGAGGATATCATTTAGCAACCCTAGATAGGTTGTATTCATAACTATTTATCTAACACTAATATATAGTAATGGCGCGTAAACAAACGCATCGTAAGAGAGCAAACAAATCCAATAAGTCTAAAAGAAAACCCAGAAAAACGCGGTCCAAAAGACAAAGAGGTAGTGGAGCAAGTTGTTCACGTCCAACGGAGAATATTGACATTGACATCACAGACGAACAACTTGCATTAAATGATGCTCTTGGAACTGCAATTGTGGCAAAAGACCCATCTAGAGTAAAACAACTTTTAGATGAAGGTGCGCATGCTACTATAACAATCGACGACGATTCTGGCGCACGTTATGGTATGCCTGTAGAAACCATTCCCGCTATTATGTATGTAGCAAGACATATGAATGGTTCCAATACCATCATTCTGAACCACTTATTAAGCGCAAATAACAATCTTAATGTCGAAGGAGGTTGTGCGGTGTCTAATATGGGTACTACATTATTAAGTGAGACAGCAGAATGGGGTAATATTGATATGATGAGAGAACTATTGAATCTGGAAGCGGACATCAACGATGCGTCACACAGACCTCCAGCATTATCGTATGCAGTTCTTAACGAAGATCTTAGCATGATTAATTTTATACTTAGTGAACGGGAAGGTCAAATAAACTTAGGTTATACTCATGATGACGTGAGACGTAATGTTATCGATGAGGCATTGGAACTATACGAGAATATCGACGAGAATATCGAAAGTGAAACAGAGAGAGAAAGAATTCATGAAATAGTTGAAACGTTAAAAAGGTATGCAGTTAAGCAATCAATTATGTCTGTGGACGAGTTTAACACAAAATGTGAAAAAAATCAAGAATCAGGTAAACCTGAATGTGGTATTTTGATGAATGAGTTAACCAACAAAACAGCGGTTATGCCACATCCACCTATGCCAAATACAGACGGATCTTCTGAAGCAAACGCATCTGTTTGTTTCGACCGTTCAGCATTACAACAGCATTTGCTCAATAGAATGGAGAATCCTAACGTTAGACCTCCTATACTTACAAACCCAATAACGGGTCGTGAAATATCCGAACAAGATATTGAGAGAATGTTCCCGTTAGGTCTGGATGCAGATTATAAACGCGAATCTTATACAAAATATATTCCAAACTATATTCGCGGTGGGAAATCTAAAAGAAAAACACGTTCCAAAAAATCTAAAAGAAAACCACGTAAACACAACCAATCTAAAAAAACTAAAACCAATAAAAAGAAACAAAAAGTAAAACGGAATACACGAACTCGCAAGCGAGCGGGTGCGGTTGGCGACGATTCGTATGACGAGGGAGTGACAGATAGAGAATCTATTTCACAAGATGAACCCTTCCATGTCGGCAATATAGGCGCAATACCGCTTGCAAATGAAGTTCATTATTTAGAAATGGCGAACTTGGACGACTCGTTTGCATCATTTGACTTAGATGCATCAGATGCATCAGATGAATCATTTGGATCACTTAGATCGCTCAACTCTACATCCAGTTGAAAAATCACTACTAGAGAGAAATATTATCATACTATACATTAATAGACCAATAGAATGGCAAAAGAAAGAACAAACATGTACAACGCAGTGTTCCTACTCCTCATCACCCTTTTCGCTATTGTGACAGGTATGGTTGGTAATCAGGCAATGGTCATCGTTCATGCTCCTAACACGATAGAAGGGTTTGACCGTTTAGGAGAACTAAAGAAGGTTGTTCGTTCAGCCAAAAACCGCGCGGTGCGACAAGTGAGTACCGCAGTAGGAACAGATGGATTTACATCTAAGCAGTTGTCTGGTATATTAAGTCTTGCAGGTTTAGGAACCAAGAACAACGAAGACAGTGATGATGAATGAACGCAAATACATTATTTTGGTACCTTAGTACACAGTACAATGGCACCAAAGACAAACAAGAAAGGTGGAATAAAGCAAGAAGAGAATGATGCCGCAACATTTGCCGCAATGGGAACTATTTCAGGTGGTGCTGCATCAATGAGCAACAAACTTGGTATGGGGACGGTTACTAGACAACTGGCGACTGCTACATCGTTTATCAACGAAAATGTAAGTAGTTTGAATAACAGTAAGTATTTTGCGGGAATGGTGATGATCATGCTGAATCTGGGCGCCAAAGTGGTAAGTGTTAATTTTAGCAACTCTACTCAAGAGTATCTTAAATATGGCGTGAGTAAGCAACTTTTCATATTTTCTATGGCATGGATGGGAACGCGAGACATCTATACGTCTATTATTTTGACAGCGGTATTTACTGTTCTCTCTGAACATCTCTTCAATGAAGACAGTAGATTTTGTATTGTCCCTGAAAAGTATCGTATGATCAATACAGCAATCGATACGAATAACGATGGAATTATTTCCGAAGACGAACTTCAGGCGGCTCTCAAGGTGTTGGAGAAGGCAAAGACGCTTTCTAATGGGAGCGCAAAACAGCCCGCATTCACTGCTCAATAAGAGAGAGTTGTGAATATAGGGCGCAACGCCGTTGCCTGACGATTTTATTATCTTGATTTTTAGTAAGAGAATGTCTTTAGCCATAAATGCAGCACCATTTGACGCCGATGAGCCGACTGTCCCTTTAAAGGGGGGCAATGTATTACGTCGGAAGAATAGTAATAATCGTACAGTAAGAAATCGTGGGGAGAAGCCTGCGGCTAAAATTTCTGCTGACAATATTAATAACGTACTAATGAATATTCACGAGTCGTCTCCGTCAAATGACGAAGAATTAGGCGAGTTTGAACCTATTGAACCACCTGTATCAATGCGTGGAGGCGAAGAACCAAATACTGACCCATTAGGCAGCACATATCTTATGGATAATGGAGACAGCCATTCTTCACAACCCTATTCGAAAAATACCCCAGATATGGACAAATACCGACAATTTATGCCTGATTATACGCAGATGTATGGTGCGGGAGTGGAAACTGACCAACTTGTTGGTCCCATGGGTGCGCAAGGAACGGCAGGAGTTGGTTCTGGAGTTCAAACAAGTGATCCTATTTTAGCCAAACTGAACCATGTAATTCACCTTCTAGAAGAACAACAAGATGATAAGACATCGCATGTTACTGAGGAGATTATTCTCTACTTCCTTCTCGGGGTATTTGTTATTTTCATTGTGGATTCTTTCACTCGTCTGGGAAAGTATACGCGATAGAAAACATTTCATCTATCAATATGTAGCGATACCATTGACATCACCATAGAACATATTATCATATTGTATCGATACAACATGATATCAGTGCTTTTTGCACGAATATTAATTAATAATCAGACATCGATTTGCAGGAAATGACCTGTAGGCAAAATTGTAGAAAAAGTATGCAGCGGGTTCACGAAAACTGACTGCAGTGCGCTGCTTAAGATTCGTTATAAGCATATCATTATTTGCAATGTTCTCCATTAAAAGTACAGAGTATCCATAACGCTTTCCATTGGTGCTCATGATGTGAGTGACAGCACATTTGAATGCGTGTGCGAACCTAACTTCATCAGTCTCGCCGCGCACAGAAGCGAAACATGCAAGTACGTGTTTCCCCTCACTGAACCAAGTGCATGTATGTCGAAAGAAGTATGCGCTCGCGATTGCTCCGCGCGTGTCCACGTAAATGTATATGTACACATTTTGAGTGCGTATGATCTCTGCAAGGTTGCCATCACTAACTCCTAGATACATCCCGAAGTCGGATTTTACGCGGCAGCGCATAAAATCCGTTAACATATGCAATGTCGCAGGCGTACATTGTACTACTTTACCCACATTCGCAGGCAATGGTTGCATGGGTCGCCAAGTGTGCATATCGAAACCCTCCATTTCGTAGGCACAAATAGGTATGATACCCATCAATGCGCCTTCACGCTTAAAGACTGAAACGGTTGGCATGCTTGGAACACGCTGGAGGTGGTACTCATGCGTATATATCATCTGCGAGGCGAGCCCTGCACCACGTTTTGTCTCGTCTACGCATAGATAGTCAACATAATTGCATATAAATCCTTCACGTTCGCCACGAGGATCTTCGAGTTCGCATATCATAGGTCTGGTAGTCATACATGCAATTACAGTGGGTCGTTGTACGATGCGACTGGTTTTAGTAATTACTAGATTCTCTGTATTTTCTAGAACAGTAAGATGACACTTCTGTGAATGTCCTCCAAAATACGGCATGATATTAGATGTATTTGGAACGTATTTGTTTGCACCGTTGCGCATGTAGCATCGACGGATGAATGTACAGAAGGCGGATTCGGTGCTAGTTCCATCAATTATCCTAAAGCGTACATCAGGGTGAAAAAACTTATTTTTCTCTGGAATGGATTTCCGTATGATACCTGGTGGCGATATATAGTATATAAGGTCATATATGTGGAATACAGGTTGTGTCGCCCAGAACTTATATCGAACTTTAATAACGATCCAAGAGAGAACAAGCAATATTGTGACGACAGGGATTATATAGACACTATATTCCATGTAGGGAGTGAAATGATCCCAATTCATCGACTAAATGATTAGTAGTAACTGTACTGCAGAGAGACAAATGTCGAACGGAATCTAACGTGTTTAATATGGATTGTATGCATTTCACGATATGTGAAATGCATGCATGAACCGATATACGCGACCTAGTGAAGGTCAAAGCGCTCGATTGTTAGTTATATAGTTAAAAGAGGTTTTGCTAAAGTCAGTGACTTAATGGTGGTGGCGACCTCCCTTGCGGGTTCTACGGCTCTTCTTGCCCTTGCGACCTTTGCGGCTCTTCTTGGCCTTGTGGCTCTTCTTGGCCTTGTGGCTCTTGCGGCCTTTAGTGCGGCGACGACGGCCACCAACAGCGGCGTATTGGCTTCCTCCTGGGGTGAATGGTTCAGGCTCTTTTGTCTCTCCGGGATGCATTATTATACATTAGGTACACAAAATATTACGCGAGCGTCGAATAATTTATTCAGGCTTTTGAAATACATATAAATATTGGTATTCGTATTCCGCCTTAACCATGTCTATTTTGGTTTTGATGATAAATCCCGAACGGAGCGCAGCGGCCTCGATCGCATCCGCATCCTCCATGAACATATCGTGCTTGTTCTTTCTAAACATCTTCCCATTTGATTTATCTGTGAATTTTTCTACAAAAGATGCATTGTCTTTATCTTCGGATAATTCGAAGTTGGCATCATACTTGAAGTTGTTAAATGTTACCTTACTTGTCGTAATTCGCGTCTTAGCATATCTCTGTGGGGACACCATAACGATAGGGTTTGCTGGAGGAAGGATAGGGTCAAACATCTCTCTATCTACCAGATGTACAACCATTGAACCTCCAGGTTTTAGCCATGCTAAACAGTTTGCAAAGAGAGACGCCTTGTCCTGGAAGTAGTATACAGTAAAATAGAACATAGTGATGTGACTAAATGTATTTTGTCTAAACGCTGACCGTTGCATAGCATCGCCCAGAACGTATTTGTTATCTGGATATTTTTTTTGCGCAACGTTGATCATTGATTGTGAACGGTCGATTCCCATGGCGTTTCCAGCCCCAATCTCTTTTAGTTGCGCTACATGATGTCCTGTTCCCGACCCAATATCTAATACGACACTCTCCTTTCCAATAGCAGCGTTCTTGTTAATTGCCCCCATCTCAAACTCATTTTTTTTCTGAAAATACGTAAGATCATCGTAGACATCTGCATAGAAGTCGTCATAAATCTGCGGACCCTCTACAATTTTAGGAGAACCAGTAAATCCTTCATTAATTGTCTGTGCCGCCGCGCGGCGGCGGTATAACCGAACTAGAAGGAGTGACAATCCTAATATAATGAATACTTTACCCCATGTGCTCATGTTATGAATACCTTGATACCATGTGTGTAATTGTTTTGTTGTAGACGCCATTCTTGATATAGTTCTATAATATGTATTGTACTGCTATTTTTTTTGACCAAGATGTACATAAACTTAATTATTCTACATTGTATGTCAACTGTATCGTCTACATCATTGTCTTCGGTATGTTATATTGACGACTCACGACCTATAGGAGCATTCACCAAAATAACGTTTTCGGGGTATAAAACAGTACAGGCGATGAAGAAACTACTAGAAATGTTGAACACTGCTAAAGTAGAGGACGCATGTTACTGGACGGCTGAACTGATATGCTCTGGACACTATGCTGAATTATGGGAAACTATCTTTTTGTTTTACTGCAAACATGTACACGTTGCTAACCCAAAATTATCCATTTATATTGAGAACAAACTCACAAGATTTAAGGAGAATATGAACAATGCTCCTAGCGCACAAGCACAATTAAACTTTCGAAACGACCTCGCGTTTCGTAATATGTTTTGTGAACTCATTATTATATTATGCTTTTCAGAGAAGAAGTTTATTATACAATATGCAAGCGTTCCTGATGAAGATTTTGATTTAATTGTTCTTAAAAAAAATCTAGTGGCACCTGATTTTACACGCGCTGAGAAGATCATCCAAACCGAAGATCCTAGAGAATTGTTAGTTACTATAAACGAACTACAGTTTTGTTTATCAAGTGATATTGCAAGCACCATGCGTGCGAACTACTGGGTAGAATGGTTGTTCGATTATGCCAAACTCTGTAAAAAGAGAAAACAGCCCTGTCTTATTCAGCAGCGCACGCATGAATGTGTCGATATAAAACATCAGCGTAATATTGTATGGCTTATATGGGAAGCCATTCAACACGAGACAGCCGAGAGAAAAAATGTAGTATTGACCAAAATTATCGACTCTCTCTTCCGCATGTTTGCATTACGATACACTGAGGTACACAATACGCGTCGAAAATCTATCATCTATTTTGCAGTTGCAATCCTTACCATGTGTCCGGTAAAGAGTATAGAAAAAATACCTATGGTTCGTAACAAGAGTCATATTGAATGTTCATTGGCACAAATCGATACGATTTTTGCACAGGTACGCAACATATCTGTTGACATGGATATATCTTCAACAGAACCTTCTTCTCCGCCAACAACTGCAATAGTTAGTTCTGAGGATAAAATGCGTACGATATCTCTCTTTGAGAATAAACATGGAACAACGCGAATACCCTAATAAGTTCGCTCAAGATGATAATATATTTTATATGCGAAGTATATAATAGACCATGGATACTAGTATTAGTACGACAACACCTTTTGTTGCACCTGCATCTACAGCGTCGTCGATTGATATTCCACTAACATCGTCTTTTGATATGTCTTCAACCGGTCTTCCTGAAGAAGAATCGTTCTTACGTTCTCCTATTTTCATTGGTATAGTTGTAATAATAGCACTTGCTATAGTAGGGTTCAATATTTTCACTTATTTAGGAGATGGAACAGAGATTGTAGCAGGAGGTGTAATGCCGTTTATTGAAAAAGTGACAGGTAACTTCTCGTGGTTTGTTAATAAGTTTACAGATAACACTACGACGGGAACTAAGGGCGCAATTGATGTTGCAGGAGATACTGTCAAGGCGGGAGCATCCGTCCCGCACGAGGTTATATCTGGAAATAAAGGTGCAGTGGTTTCATCTCAAAATAAAAAGAAAATCGATGCGACATCGGCTGCGAATGCGGGGTCGGTGCGCCCCGAAGCCCCTGATACAGAAAACAATATGCAAACTGCTCTTAATAGTGCGAATGTCCAGACACAATCGTCTCAGTCTAATCCAGAACCAGTTTCTGCTGATGTGAAATCATCTGGTCCTGGGTATTGTTATATCGGAGAAGATCAAGGGCATAGGAGTTGTATATCTGTATCAGAATCAATGAAATGCATGTCAGGCGATGTGTTTCCTAACCTAGATGCCTGTCAGCGCGCACCTTAATCAATGATAGTTGATAGTGAAAATGACACATATGAATTATTTGTCATTTTCAGATTTTTATTTTAATTGTAGGTTACGTGAAAGTTTTCACTTCCATATGTATTACCATATATGTATTGTCGTGAGTTTATTATATCGATTAATCTAAATCCTTCTCCAGATTCCGCCCATTTAGATACGGTCAAATCGATACCAGGAATAATTGGACCACTTTGTCCTCGACCAAAGTACGAGTTCGCGAAATCGGTTGTCAAATAGTGTCTAATCCATTTTGGTGAATCCCATGTAGGTTGTCCAGTATCTTTTCGTAATACATAATATTGCATATTTTCGTCAATAAACAGTTGTGTTTTCTCATCGAATTGTTTACCCAGAGCAGATGTTTCCATAATCATTTTATTTACATGTGCATCGTGTTCAGTTGTTGCAATACTCTTTTCACCTGTCAGTTGGAATACATATCGTTGCGATATTGCCTCAATCACCTCAGGGTTGGTAGCACGTGACGCAAGAAGAATACTTGATGTGGATGATGAACCATATACTGGTGCGTCAGGTTGTGTAACTATCATAGGAGGCGGCATAATAACACCATTTTGTGTTGGGGTTTCCTGTGCTGGCATTCTGTCTATCATGTCTTCTGAAATGAGTGGAACACTCGGTACGATTGGTACAAATGGTCCTACCTCTGTTCCAACATCAAGAATTGGAGTATTATTGTTGTTCAATATTACACCGTTACTGTCTATATGAATGAAGTTATGTGTATTGTAGTTGGTTCCTCTGTCGCTTTTTGATGCATATTGTTTAGAGAAACGTGACCGACCGCGTGCGATATCTGCATATTGTTGTTGTCGTGTTTGACGGGTAGCTATTGCACTATGCTTAAGTACCCGTTTTTTATATTCAACCTGTTGTCTATTTTCAAAATCTTCATAAATTGGGAGTGACACAAAAGCATAGTCGCGTGACCATGTATTTCCTCCAGTGGTATCCCCAGTTCCTCCAAACTTTCGCATATTACGCCATCTAGCCGAATATAGTTTTTCTGGTTCAGTTGGCATATCGTCTTCACCATATATGTGTTGAGTTGGGTAAGGTGGTACGTATTCGACAATTTGTATCGGGGGCGCGTACAATGAGTTTTCTAGAGTAGTCATAATACTATATTACTCTAAAAAATAACTATTTTATAAATAACGAATAAACAAGGATTTATCCAGTGAACCCAGTAGGATTAAACATATCACCTTGACCTGCGAAATACCATTTACTGGAGAGATAATCTGAACTCTTGTCTGCAGTGGCTCCACCAGTGAGTGTTGTATCAGGACCCGAATCTACAATATTAGTAACTGTGCTAGTTCCAACAGCGTAGTTCCAGTACCACAAGTTAGACGAGTATCCATTAAACCCATTATTAAGATGTAAGAATACCTTGTCGTAGTTTTGTTTGGGAGGCGTTGCTAGTTGTCTTGATTTGGTTATAATACCATTCATAAATACGTCTAGACTTTTGTTCTTCACACGGAACACAACATTAAACCATTTGTTGAGAGGGATATTATCAATCTCAATTTCCTCATCGATGGTTTCGAAACTGTTCATGATCAATAATAGGCTATTTTTATGAGGAGCCAAGTAGAGACCAGGAGCATTGTTGGGGTACATGATGCCTGTTTTTTCGGGAGAATCTGTAGGACCAGAGTATGACTTGGCGTACTGTTCGGGATTGCCTTTGGAGAACACATGTCGATACTTGTCGTGATCGCGGTCATTATTTACATACATCCATATGCTCCATGTGAACTCAATGCCACCACGTTGGTTATCGGAACGTAAAATTGTGGAAGAACTGGTTGCATTTGGGTCTTGGTCAAAAGCAACCATTTCGGTTCCTGGAATCATTCCAGTGAACAACTTGGGTGAACCATTTGGTCCTAAAGCCCACGCAAGAATGCCCATACCCATTTGTAGAACTATGATAAACACTAGCAAAACTACAAGAATGAATGCAAACTTTGTTACGAGTGAATTAGATTGTGAATATGCTGCAGGGGTACTTGCTACTCCAATATCGTTCATCATATTGACTGACACTTGTACAGTACATTATGATAAAATAATGAGCAATAAATGACTACGTAGAATATTCTGATTCAACCTTTCCATTCTTTGAGAAAGTAACCTTCACTTCTGTGCTTAATAAACTAGATAACCATCCAGAACCTCCAAATCCTGCTGTATAAATATCGTAGGCTTGTTGAGGGTTCATTGCGGTTTGAAAATACTGAAAGTTGGAAGTCCATCCCTTAAATGAACCTTTATTTTCCTCAAGACTGGGGGTGATGTACATGTTTGCATCTTTGTCGATCTTGGGAATACCATCCATCACACATGTTCGAACCAGTTTTCCGTCTAAATATGCGTCACATGTGCGACCATAGAAAGAAACAATGAGGTTAACCCATTTTTGAATAGGTATGTTACTGAGAGTACAACGACTAATAGTCTCACCATTAATTACTTGAGCATTGGTTCCAGTAGGAATGCTTCCTGCATCAGGTGGAAGGACTGTTTGAAAGATATCAAGTGTGTTATCCGTTCCTCCCAACACGATAGCAGGACATGGAGTAACTGCTTTAAGTCCAGGCACTATTTCTTCAGTGGTTGCGGTTCCACTCTTATAGCGTACTGCTAATGGTTTGCTCACTCCGTAGTTATAGTTCCAATCATCAACGTAAAACCATATGGACATGGCATAATTTGATCTAGGAGAAGCCGAACCTCCCATGAGATCATTTGCCTTAATAACCTGCATTTGGAGCGCACTTGTTAATGACGTGTGTGATTTCGAACCACTACTTGCATACTTAACTAAGATATATACCACTATGATAATTGCCACAACAATGAGTACCTCAGTGATTTTCATGATAGACTGTACAGTACCAAAATATATTTTTAAAATATTATCGACATTGTTTCATCTATGAAACAGGTGGTAAAGATGTCGACGTATTATTAGAATCACTAAATGGCAACATACCTCCGGTTGTGTCTGGAGTTTTCAATGTTGGTATAACTATATCACTCATTGTGTCATCGTCTGGTGACGCACTATTATGTTCATCGTTATTTTGCTTAAAATACCATGCCATTGATAAATAATTGTTGTCAGGTTTATAGGTTGCTCCTACTTTGTCGAATGATTTTTTGGATTTATCTGCATCTTGTTCATCTGTATCTAAAATATTCGTATCAATATTAATAGGAATAACAATTTTGGTTATAGGTTCTGCTGCCTTATTAACGTAGACGTTCTTTTCAGTTGTTCCATAATATGCATCGGTGATTATCGGAGGATTGGTATCTTTGACAAGATTATATAGATAGTGCACATTCTTCATCTCTAAACTATAGTTAAAATATACAACATTGCATACCTTACCAGAAAGTTTTGGCGATCCGATAGTTAATTCTCCATAGGTCATTTCGGGAACTACTTCGCGCGAAGACTGTATAAGATCACCATTTATAAATATGTCTAATGTTCCATTTACATAATTCACTACAATATTGTTCCATTTCTGCATTGATATAGATTCCAATGTTAATAGTATACGGTTTCCATTTTTGGGGTCATCTTGCACAGTTGTAGGGGGGTTACTGGAATCTTCTTCAACCGTATTGGTTTTAACAGTAAAAATCATTCTTGCCTTTTTAGGATTCCACATAATGTGAGGCATTTCGTTGTAGTTCATTACTGTATAATAATTATCAGATACCGATGTGGTTGAACTGTCTAAATATACCCATAACGATACCGCGTATGTGTAGTTGAACACACCAGACTGTCCAAATATCGGTGTGATAGAACTATCATCAATGCCATTTAACTTGGTATATGTTCCTAACGATTTCTCAATCGAGAGAGAGACAGGTTCTTGTAGAATGACATTTCCTCCTTGTTTAGCGATTTTGTTAAGCGAATATGGTATGAGGAAGAAATAGGCAACATATGCTACTAGTACAACTACCAACGTCACCATGTCCTTTCCTGCTGGTTTTTCTACAGTAGATATAGTTCCTGCTACACCCTTTGCACCGTTTGCGACACTACCTGCTAGCGATTTTAATGGTGGAATAGTAAGACCGACCATTCCAAAAATGCTTCCCAAAATATCATATGCTAAACATGGGATATAGAATAGAGTTCCTACTGCTAAACGAAAATAGGGGCTTTTCTGGAAATGGGTGGTGTTAGATAGATACTTAAATAAGATGATCAATATGACAAAAATAACCATTATATTCATAAGGAGTGCACCCACGCTGTGTGTTTTATTGAATGAGTTGACAATCGATATAAACCAATATACCATAGAAGCAAAGAATGACACTCCTCCAAGCAGAAGAAATATTTTATTGAATGCTGATTTAACCTTGGTTGTTTGGTCTTGTCCTGTTTTGTCTAATGTATTATAAACATCTTGATAAGTTCTAACCGAAAAGAAAATGACCCATAGTATAAGAACTGTGATTGAAACTCCAAACAGTTGTGCTGCGCGGGTATTTTTGAAACTTAACAATCCATCATCGTCTGTGAAATCATCCATGTTCGAAAAGAGACCAATGAATGCAAGAAGGAAAGTCAGTCCCATAAAGACCCCATGCCCAATGCCAGTCCAACTGAGACCTGAAAGAATATTTTTATTGTTTCCTCCATTATCCCCTTCTTTTATAATTGGGTAACTCAATAAGGTTACTAAATATATCACCCCCATGACAAGCAATGTGAGGGTGGCTGTCAGACTAGCACCCATGTATTCGCGCAGAAATCCTCCAAAATCAACAGAATACATTGTCAATACGAACGCTACGAGTGCCACAAATACTAAACTCACACGCATTTTTTCTATCTGTAGATTTGGAACGTATTCTTCCTGTGTTGATGGTGTCATGGCATTGCGAAACATTTTTATAGACAACAATGCTACAATCGGAGCAATAATGATTCGGTAATTGGTAATTGCAGTAGACGACATATTACGATAGAAAATGATAATCGCGAATATAAATACAAACAAGAATATCGCGCCTTTTAATTTATCAACCAGTTGTAAAACTGACTTCAGTGATGGTACGTACAGCAGTAATACCATAAAAACAATTCCTATGGTAAGAAGTGCGATGCCTAATCCCTCTAAAACTCGTAGTCCAGTTGAGTTTGCAACTGTTTCGCCGTTAACAACCTTTGTGGGACTAACAAACGCCAATGCGAACATTATTCCAGTAAGGAACAGGACAAGCGTAACAAAAAAAACATAGTTGTTTCCGTTGCTTAATTTTTCAATAGGTCCAAATAATATAGATTCAGTATCTTTTGATATTTCTGGAGTTAGTGTTTTATCCATATATTGTGTCGAGACAATAAATGGGTAGTGTTACGGCATCACATATTTTCGAATGCGGTTTTCTTACCATGACAATTCCTACATAAGGCTACAAGATTCTGAACATCATTTCCACCACCATATTCAAGACGTGTATTGTGATCAATCTCGAACCATGCGTTCAACTTTTCATGACATCCTCCACACTTCCAATCTTGCATTGAGGCAACATACTTCTTTTTAGTCTCACTTACAGAACGTTTCGTAGCTTTGGGTTTCTGTCCTTGTCGTTGGTTACTAACACGTCCTGACTGAAGGATTTTCTGCTCCATATTAGAAACAGATGAATGTGGTCGAGATGGATTAAGCGAACCCATAAAACTGTTATTGGAACTGTCTCCAACCGTAAAATCTATTATGGGAGATAATATATTAGTAGATGTCTTGTCAATGGGAAGATATTTAATAGTATCATTTGCATGTAATAACATCTTTCTTCCTCTAACAGGGTCTTTGCGAAGAACCATGTAGAGAGAAACTCCTGCTAATAGGTATCCCGCAATCTGAATATATTTCTTATTTTTATATATCATTGATGTGTACTTTCCGTCGTGATATGCGTTATATGCAAAAAATGCAGCAATTATTAATACAATAAGTTCTAAACGCATGGAATGGTAAGGCGGTTGTAATACTATATATCTAGATAATTATACCTATCCGTGATAGTTATCTACTACTTCTCCTACATAACTTGATATGCGTTCTGGATCCATTGGACTTGCATCCGTTTCAAGGATGTAAATAAACATCTCACAGAGAGAACGTAACGATTTCTTTTCAGTATTATTAAGTGTTCCCTCGTTCTTGCATAATAGGTTAAATAGAACAAGAAAAGACATTGCGAAACCCCATATGTCTATATTTTTGAGATAAACCTCATTGTAATATTCCTTCATTTGAAACTTTTTATTTTGAATGAATCTCTCTAGAACATTACTAATGTATACAACAGCAAAACTAGGAACCACACATCCCTTATCGGTTGTTATATATGACCCTACCGCAGTCGTGAGTGGAATATCACATTTTTTTGCCGCGTAGGGAACAAGTTTATCGTATAGGGTAACCATTAATGATACTGATCCTTGACCTCGAATTTTATACCAATCAATAATAAATCCTGCAACAAAATCGGTAATTGTCTTACGTGTCGGATTGTCATTTGTTTTTAACAATCCAGATACAGCCGTTCGGAACTCGGAGTTAAATATAATGCATGAAGGTAGCACATTAAACTGAAATGGACGATATGTGGCCAATCGACTAACGCCGTCGGCATTGTGGTCTCTCTTGTACGAGGAATCAAACGCTAGACCCCAATCGATTAATTTTGCATTGCTTTGGTAATACATGATATTAGATGATTTTATGTCTCCATGATATAATCCTAACTGGTTCATTGGTAAAATACCATTATTAAATAGGCTCTGCAATGAGGCGATTATTGTTTCCATATTAGAGCGATTATTCACATGTTTCATCCAATACTCATCTATCGTATCGCCTCCGTATGGTATTCGTAATGCAGTAATTTTATTGAGAGAGCGATTGATGTTCTTTCGGGTTATATTTTTCTTTATCAAAGGTTTGCATTGTTTTTCATAGGCGTGTAAGTCACGCTTAGTTAGTGGTCCTGGACGACATTTAGACACATTTGTCACTATGAAATAGTTCGAGTGATTGGGAATTGCACTTAATCGCTTGTCAAAGGAACGTATAAGTTGGAACTCAATATCGGCATGTTTATTTGTCATTAATTTGGTAACGTACTTATTATTGACTGATGTAACGATATCGTCACTCGTCACTCCTACAGTCTTTTCACATGATAATTCTGGTAAAAATACACATCCGTATCCACCTGAACCAATTGATCCAGCCCCTGTCATATGTGTGGATGATGATGATGACATGATTATAATATGTGTATGTACTCTATTGCCATTTTATTTTGATTATTATTATCACTGACGGTTTATTGTATATATACTCACGAGAAGTGCGCACATAAGAAGAGCATAAAGTATTTGCCTCTTTGTTTTGGCGTACTCGACAATCTTTATATTGCGTGTTTTATATTTTTCATGATAGTCTTCATAGAACTTGGTCATCGATATCTCGGGTTTCCCAAGTCTTTTATTTATCTTGTTGTGAATAAAATGCATCCACCGTGTTAGAGAATCTCGTGTGTCTAAATAGGGAGAGACAGGATAAGTGTCTAAGATTGTTTGAAAGGATTTCGACATAGATGCGTCTGGAATAAATAATGGTAGGTTTTGGATAAAGTCATAGTATTTTTTTTTGACCACGTCATTGGCCTTTAGTGGATAGGTCATTGTCATGGTATGTAAAAAGAACCAGTACTGAGGACCCCATATTGTTGCATCTAAGAGTGTCATTACCCTAAAATCATATTATATTTCGGATTATTCACCGCTTAGATACATTACAATAGTAGTACTAGAATTACTTTACATCAACCATTATATGAATATTACAATAGATGATACCGCATCTGCTTCTGTTGCAGAATCACAAATAAATGACAATGGTACTAATAGTATCAATAGTAATATGAGCACCAATACAATGAATAATATTGTATTGCGTCCTCTAGTTCCCTCAGCCTATACGAGACATAGAGATACGTATATACCTGCTGCCACTACATGTAGCAATTGTGGTAAGACTGGACACATGTTCTACCAATGTAAGTTACCATTCACAAGTTATGGTATTATTTTAGTAGACCTTACTACGAAAAATAATCCAAAAATGTTAATGATCCGACGTAAAGATACATTCGGATATATTGATTTTATTCGGGGGAAATATTCAGTTACAAACCGATTTCAAGTTCAAAAATGTATTGATGAGATGACACTAGATGAAAAGAACCGTATATTAATTTGCCCATTTTCCGCATTGTGGTCACAATTATGGTCACGTTCCACTCCTGGGGCGTATCGTTCAGAAGAGATTATATCTTCAAAGAAATTTGAAATACTTCGAACTGTAGGGGTTATCAGTATGGATACATCAGGAACAGAAACAGTTACCACTCTTGTCGATATGGTTCATAATAGCCATACATCATGGACAGAACAAGAATGGGAGTTTCCAAAAGGCCGTCGAAACTTTCGTGAAAATGATATTGATTGTGCACTACGTGAGTTTGAAGAAGAAACTGGAATTTGTAAAAAAACAATTAGTATTATCGAAAATATAGTTCCATACAAAGAATATTTTATAGGGTCAAACTTCAAATCATACAAACACAAGTTTTATGTAGCAAATACAAATGCAGACAAGCATGACCTCACAAAATATCAACGTTCAGAAGTAAGCGGTCTAGAATGGAAGTCTATATCACAATGCATCGACAGCATACGACCATATAGTTTAGAGAAAATTCGCATTGTGAAGAATGTAAGCAATTTGTTAAAAGACTGTAGTTTTTATTCGTAGGATATAGTAGTATGTCATCATCTACCTCGGAAAAACTCCAAAACATCACTTATGATATTGATGAAAATAGTCCGAATGTTATCATTACTGACAATACAAATCAGCACTCAAGTATAAGAGAACAATGTGATTTTAACAATACTGTGTATGAACCTATGCATCAATGTAACCAGTTTCTTATCAAACAAGAGGTCATTGAACGAACTAACCTTGAATCTAATGATACCAGTAACGATCTCTATCCAACTATGAACGACCCTAATTTTTCACTAAAGATTGCTAACAAACGAGAGTTTCACGACACAATGTATGATGGAACAATATACAATGTAGAAGAACGTGCAGCCGAACTAGAAAAAATGGATTTCGAGTTGAGTCCACATCAATTATTTGTCAAAAACTTCTTATCTGCACACACGCCATATAATAGTTTATTATTGTTTCATGGTCTTGGAACAGGAAAAACTTGTTCCGCTATTGGTATATGTGAAGAACATCGTGACTACATTCGTCAAATAGGAAATTCTAAAAAGATTTTGATAGTAGCGTCTCCTAATGTTCAAGATAACTTTCGGTCTCAATTGTTTAATCCATCTACGATGACAAACGTTAATGGAGAATGGTCTATTAAATCATGCATTGGAAATAAACTTATTCGGGAAATAAACCCTACGAAAACTATGAATGTCTCAAAAGAACGTACTATCCTTCAAATTAATCGAATTATTAACGAATCTTATGAGTTTATGGGATATCGAGAATTTGCAAATTATATTGAAAAAAAAGGAAATATTGGTATTCGTTCGGATGAACCTAATACGTCTTCAAAAAATATTGCGCGTATCAAACGTAATTTAAAAGAGGAGTTTGATGGACGACTTCTCTGTATAGACGAAGTACATAACATCAGAAATGCCGAGGATAGTGGCAATAAATTAGTCGCGAACCAATTCATGGTACTTATAAAAAGTACAAGAAGCATGAAACTTCTCCTGCTATCAGGAACACCTATGTTCAATAGTTACAAGGAAATTATATGGCTAACCAATATTATGAATATGAATGATAAAAGAGGCCTCATTAAAGTTTCTGATGTATTCAATGCAGATGGCGAGTTTCAGGAAGAATCTGATACTACAGAGAGTGGTCGAGAAGTATTGATACGCAAACTTACTGGATATGTATCGTTTGTTAGAGGTGAAAACCCATACACCTTCCCGTATCGCATGTATCCCGACATATTTGAACCAGAAAAAACGTTTCAATCGCTTCCTAAGCAAACTAAAAGCATTCTAGGAGGGGAAGTGGTTCCAAACAGTGTTACAACTATAACAGATGCAAATATATACGTTATTAGAGCAGGTGAATATCAAGAGGAAGTGTACAACAGTATGATTAGTGAAATGGTTTCAACAAATGACGTTGAAGGTGACAAAGATACGACTATTAACGAAGATAATGCTGCTGCTGATATAGTAGGGGCTAATCGAATAGGATATACACGACTTCAGGATCCTATACAATGTTTAAATATGACATTTCCTATGAACAACTTGACGACAGTAGATACATCAACATCCTACGATATTCAATCTATGATACAAGACGGAAAAGTATCAATAAAAGATTCGATTGGGACACGCGGTCTCAAGGCAACTATGGACTATATTGATGAACGCACCGAAAGTAATTATATGAAAGGGCAGTTTGAGTACAAACCATGGGTTCAGGCTGGAGAACATAAAAACTTTTTCTCTATTGAAAATGTGGGAAAATATAGTGGTAAAATCAAACAAATATGTGACTGTGTTATGCAGTCTGTTGGCGTAGTATTAATCTACTCTCAATATCTAGATGGAGGTCTTATACCTATGGCACTAGCATTAGAATCAATGGGTATCACTCGTCATGGGTCATCTGACAAATCATTATTTAAAACCCCGCCTACTCAATCACTACGTATAGGAGAGAAAAAACTCCCAGCAAAATACATCATGATAACAGGAGATAAACGTATATCTCCAGACAACGCGTTAGATATAGCGAATGCTACAAAGGATAATAACTTGTATGGAGACTATATTAAGGTTGTACTTGTATCCATGGCAGGTTCGGAAGGAGTTGATTTAAAATTTATTCGACAAGTACATATCATCGAGCCTTGGTATAATAAAAGTCGCATAGAACAAATCGAAGGACGTGCTGTTCGTCATAATAGTCATAAACTATTACCATTTCGAGAGAGAAATGTACAGATATTCTTATACGGGTCATCTGTAAGAGATGAAATGTTAGAGACCGTTGATATGTATGTCTATCGTAATGCAGAGTTTAAGGCCATACAAATCGGAAGAGTTACACGAGTGTTGAAGGAACTGTCCGTAGATTGTTTTCTCAATCATGCTCAAACAAACTTCAGTCTATCGGCAATGAATCAAGATGTAGAACAAGAACTATCAACTGGACAGGTAATTCCCAACTTCAAAATAGGAGATAAATCACACACTATGTTGACAGATTTTATGGAAAACGGAGAATACAAATGCTATAGTCAATCCGATGCAGTAAATATCATTGAACAAAACTTAAATAATACTACGTATGGCGAGGGATTCATTACGATGAACACTGACAAAATTATACATAAAATACGATCTCTATTCAAAGAGAAACATTTTTATAAACAAAAAGAAATTATCGCTAGACTTATGCATCCACGAGAATACCCTATATCACAAGTTTATACAGCACTTACAATTCTTGTAGACACAGATACTGAATATATAACAGACACCTATGGACGTAATGGGCGACTGATTAATATAGGTGACTACTACTTGTTCCAACCTATCGAACTCATGGACGAACACATCACCCTATTCGAAAGATCTATTCCACTACAAATGAAACATGAAAAACTGAAAATCAAGATGAATATCAATACTGATATTGACGATAATCTACTACGCACCACTGGTCAATCAAATACTATTGTCGAAAAACCAACTGATACAACTAGTGTCGAACAATCTGGGAAACAGGAAAAGGAAAATCTAAAATCATCCGAAATTGGTAAGTTTAAAGCGACATCGATTACATCGTCACAGTACCAGATATCAACAAGCGATGCAATTATTTCATCTTTAAATAATGCATACAATGATGCAATAACCGGTATAAATACTGTAAATGGACTTCCAAGAGGTGAACCCAATACATACAAATATATTGGAACGGCTATCAAGAAAATGGTGGATAGATCTATAATTGACATGGATACATCAAAACAGTATTTATTAGAACATTTGATGGATATAATCGCGATTGAACACAAAATAACCCTTCTTCATTATATATTCGATGGTAATATGATAGACCCTAATCTAGAAATGAAAACCCGTCTCAAAGCATGGTTCATTTCAAAACAACTTGAAATTCCGGGAGACTATCCCATTACTGCCATTGTGTTTTACGATACAGTATCTAAAAAGGTTGATCAGGCGAAAATATATATTCGCGAAAATGGAAAAAAAGGCGCTGCTGGCGGCGGAGAAGACACTTGTAAATGGACTGCCGCGCAACCCGAAGACATCAAGGATGTTCAACAATACATTAATGAGAATAATACAATTTCAACTGATGCTCTGTCTGCATTGTTTGGATTTAACGGTGATGACATGAAAAACGAGAATATAATATTCAAAATAAAAAATGCAAGTATCGCTGGTAAAGGTCATCGATGTAGTGAGATGAAAATGGATAGTAAGATTGAGACTTTGAAAAAACTTATTCCCGAAGATATAGTCGAATCAATGAAATATACTAGCAATGTTAAAGGGAAACAAACCAAATATCATGTAATGCAAGAAATGTGCGTGTTTGTAGAGTTTATCTTTCGCTATTATGATTCTATTAAAAAGGACGGAAAACGCTGGTTCTTCTCTTATAATGACCATCATAGATTTTATAACATATTGTTTCCAAAGAAGGATAAAAGTAAAAAGTAACAATGATATAAGACCTAATTGACATCTATAATATATATGTCAATCAACATCAACCCATCAGAAGATATTAATATTACTACCCCACGTGTAGAACAAACAACAGGTCTCGATAGAGATCCTATTGATAAATATTATACCAAACCAACAGTAGCACAGGAATGTGTAAAACTAATGAAAAAATATGCAGTTCCAAAGAAACTATGTGATATCATTATTGAACCAAGTGCTGGAAATGCATCATTTCTTTCTCCACTTAAATCCTTGTTATGTCCAGTAAGAATGTATGATATTCAACCTGACCATCCACAAGTGATTAAATGTAACTATCTTGATATTCATGTTGATGATATGACAAGTGGACGTGCACCTAATGGACGCATTCATGTTGTAGGAAACCCACCATTTGGGCGTCAATCATGTCTTGCTATCAAGTTTATTAAAAAAACATGCACATTTGCTGATACAATATCATTTATTCTACCAAAAAGTTTCAAAAAAGACAGCATGCGTCGAGCATTTTCTCAACATTTTCATCTTGTTCACCAATCCGATCTGAGTGAAAAGTCATTTTTAGTAAACGATAAAGATCATGATAGTCCATGCGTATTTCAAATATGGGTGAAACAAGAACATCCTCGACCCAATCCGATTGTCTACACTCCTATGCATTTCTTCTTTGTAAAACGTCCTGATATGGCTGATACAAAGGAAGGAAAATCGCCTATTATACCGCATGCAGCCATACGTAGGGTTGGAGTATATGCCGGAAAAATTATATATACGGAAACTCCAGAAGAGGCAATATCAAAAAATAACCAAACCCATTATTTTATTCGATTTCTTCCAGAGGTATGTTCAACGCAGCAGATTAGTAAATTGGTGGAATGTCTTGGCGAGATTGTATATGACACTGATAATACAGTCGGTCCGCGGTCGGTATCTAAAAACGAAATGACAAAAGCAATCAACGATAGGATTTCATTAGAAAATCAAAATAAAAATCATAAGGTTGATACAGTGTCATGCGATAGTCCAATTCTCTAACTAAATTGAATCATATTTTATGTCTATTACTATGATATAAAATAGTATTCATAGTATATAGTACTCATAATGAAGTCTTCTCCACGCAGTACCACCCAACGACAACAATCTGGACGGAAAAACATCGCCGCAGGTGCGGGTCAGCCAGATACATCGTTGTTTGACCGCGCAGTTCTAGAAAGACAAGTTGCTGTTCATATTACCAATGTAGGAAAGAATCTAACACAAACCCTTGAGCGGTCATTAACAATGAAATATGAGGGACGATGTAGTGTAGAGGGATTTATCAAGGCAGGTTCGATTAGTATGCGGTCTTATTCTGCAGGCAAGACCAACGGAGATAATATATGTTTTACAACTGTATTTGAATGTCAAATATGTCATCCAGTAGAAGATATGGTTATTAAATGTATTGCAAAAAATGTAACCAAAGCAGGTATTCGTGCAGAAAGTGTTTTATCTCCAAGTCCAATTGTGGTATTTGTTACTCGCGATCATAATTACAACAGTGAATATTTTAGCAGCATCAACGAAGGAGATACTATTAATGTTAAAGTAATTGGACAACGATTTGAGTTACATGACACACATATATCAATTGTTGCACAACTTATTGAACCGAATACACGTAACACAGGAGAGCGAGATACTGATAAATTACAACGTATTAAAATAAATGAAACACTTGTCTAGTAACATAAACACTGTATTATATTTCAAATGGTTTAAATATGGCGCTATATTTAATGATATGGCTACCGATACAATTGTTTATACAAACAATGCGAACAATTGTTCGCCACAAGATCTACAAGTATTATGTTCAAATATTGAGGGTCTATCAAAAATAAACCAAGTAGAAATATTACGTATTTTTGATAATCATTCTGATATGGTTATAAACGAGAACAAATATGGAGTGCATATTAATATGACTGATGTTTCAAATAATATTATTGATGAGTTACGTTCCTTTTTAGAATATGTAAGACAGCAAGAGCACGACCTTACGTTTATCGATACACAATTAGATACGGATGCAAATTACATGTTAGAAGAGCATAAAGAGATATCCCCACTTATTACTAGTAACCCATAAGCATACTTCATAACATTTATTATGAATCACTCTATAGACAATGAAACCATTAATAGATGTGACCCAATACATACTGCACTTAAAACATTACAGCCATACATGTTTTCATTGAAAAACCTAACACAATCAACTCAACATACTCATTCTAAAAGTAGTACATTACAAAATAATTCTAATCAATCTACCAACGATTGTGAGAAGACTTTGAAGAATGACCAACGCGCACAGGAAAATAAACAAGAGATATTTTTTCCCAAAGAACATGACCAGTTGTTCTGGCACTACTATATATTGGTTAATGGTTTTACTGCATATGAAATGCTTGATACCAACCGATTTATGGTAGAAAAAAATGAAAAGTTGAAATGCGTTGAACTCATTCGATTGAATCGCAAACATCTAACTGCAAATAAGATAAGAGGAATCGATACAATTGAAAACACGTTAGTTCATGATAAAATTATTGACTTAAAAACATTTATCGCACTATGTGTCGCTAGTAACTTAAACCTTTTGTTTGTTCATCGACGCAAAGTATATGAAGTCCTACTTGATGTAGATAATATCGAATCAGATAATGTACATATAATTCATCAATACGACAGTCCGCATACGAGATATGGGTATGAAGTAGAAACAACGCCCGCCAAACTGGACGAGTATTTACGCCGACAGCCAGATAATAGTACATATCCATATTATGTAAAGGCTGTAAGTATCACAAACCCTCTTCGTGCAATATCATCTTATAAGGTAGGCGAATTACGAGATATGATTATAAAACTGAAAATATTGGACTCTGATAGTGTATGGAAAAAGACAAAACCTCAGATATACGAAACCATTGTTCAAAATATCTAAATGTATAATAACACATCAGATGTCACAGTTTAGGCATCTATATGGATCATACACGTATGCAGTGAGCATACATATATGATTATGTTAGAATTGAATGCATTGTATGTCAAATTAATACAACTATCATTTAATAATAGGTGCTTATAGTATATTATGAGCGGTAAACATAAAGCGTACGGAACAAAGGTCCACACACGACAGAGAAATGGCAACTTTGATGCCAAACCTTATACCACTACAGAACTTCGCGATTTTACAAAAAAAGCAGGCGAAAACCTAGATAACATATACAAATTGTTTTGGGCAAAAAAACCACGTATTGGTGAAGTAGTTAGCATAAATAATGAACTAGAGGTAAAATTCTCCACTATTAAGAAATGCAATCAAACTCATAAATGGAATCGTTCCAAGGTTCAAGATATCACGCGCAATGATTATGACAACGTTGTATCTAAACTTCGTTCTTTGGGATTCACAACCGCATCTGATGTCGGTACATACCTACTGCGAGTTCAGAATGAAATAATAGACGACCAAGGTACAATGACGTTAATGAACCCACGAACGGAGATCCGAGGCATATCCGCAATCCAAGACTACTGCATACACAACGATATCAATAAATTGCTGAATAGTCCTACTTATAGTGATTCAGTCTCTATGGAGAATAAGAAAGACATGATCCATCCTGATACCAAAAAAAAAGTAGAAGAAGCGATATTTCACGACTTTCATTTCAGTGTGGCATTGAAGACAGAAGAACAATATAACATAAAATCCCCACATGGTATTACAAAAGCTATATTAGACGATTGGATGAAAAGCAAAAAACAGTTTCGTTACATTAATAGAGTGACATTTACACATCCTGATTATCCAGTACGCATTGACATGAGTATTGTTAAAAATCCAAAAAGACCAAACTCAAACTCATTTGTACGAGACTATACTACAGCCGAAGCAGGTGTCTTTCAGGCAAACGAAACATATGAAATCGAGATTGAAGTAGATAATATGTTAATTGGTATGGGAACCGATACTGAAACTATGGAAGAACTTATCGAAAAAGTACGCACATGCACCAAGTTTGTACTCATGGGTCTTCAAGAGACATCCTTTCCTGTTTCAGTAAGTGAACGAGTTGATGTAGGGGTAGAGTATCTGCGTCTAATTGGTCATAGCCCTTATATGCAATTATCTTCACAGTCTCATTGGGTAGGACCATCGTCACACACGCTTCAAATTGGAAACATAGTTGACAATAAATCACCCGACTATAACTCAACACTTATCAATGTGCGAGACAATTATACTGTCACCGACAAGGCTGATGGCGAACGCAGACTATTCTTTATTACCAGTTCGGGACAGGTTTATCTAATAAATAGTAATATGAAACTCTTATTCACTGGAGCAATGACAACCAATAAACTGTTTTATAATTCGCTTTTAGATGGTGAGATTATTGCCCACGACAAACATGGAAAATTTATAAATCTATTTGCAGCATTCGACGTATACTTCGTAAATGGTAAAGACGTTCGTTCGCACGTGTTCTTTCGTGAAATCACTGCAGAAAATGATGAAAATGATAGACATAGGAATAAATCACGACATCACATACTGACACATATGTTAAAAAACTTGAACCTAGTATCAGTTGTAATGGATACAGAAACGCAACAACCGAAATCAAGTCCAATCCGAGTTTCCGTAAAACAGTTTTATGCCACCACTGATACCGTTAGCATATTTGCAGGGTGTAAGAAAATATTAGACCGTATTGACAATGGTCTATTTGAATATACAACAGATGGTCTCATATTTACTCCTAGCAATCTTGGCGTAGGTGGCGAAGAGGTGGGTAAAGTAGGACCTCTTAAAAAATACACATGGCCTAGGTCCTTTAAATGGAAGCCTGCTGTTTTCAACACCGTGGATTTCCTAGTATCAGTTAATAAAGGAACTGATGGAAAACCAATGATAAAAACACTATACGACGGTGGAATGGATGTTGGGCGAGCATCTCAAGTAAAATCTTACAAGACATTAACATTAATGTGTGGGTTTAATGATGTTATTAAACAAGACAGAAAAGATACAAATGTTTATATGAATCCATGCCAAGATGTTTACGATGATGTTTTACAACATTCCAACAAACCAACCGAAAAAACAGAAAAAGAAGACAACCAAATACCCACCTCTGGATATAGACCTATGCAGTTCTTTCCATCTGACCCATATGATGCTAATGGTGGTGTATGCAATATAATATTACGAACCGATGGCAATGGCGATGAGCAGATGTATACAGAAGAAAATGAAGTATTTGGCGATAAAACTATCGTTGAGTTTCGATATGATATATCAAATGATTCCAAGTGGAGATGGATACCATTACGTGTGCGATACGATAAAACAACCGAAATGCGAACTACACACAAAGGCTTCGGTAACAGTTATCAGGTTGCCAATAGCAATTGGAGGTCTATTCATTATCCCATTACAGAAGTCATGCTCAAGTCAGGGTTAAATATTCCTAATGTAGATGATGGGGTCTATTATAATACCATGAAACAAGACAGAACCACTAATGCATTATGTAATTTTCACAACCTATATGTCAAAAAGATGCTTATCACTAAGGTATCACGACCAGATGACACACTTATTGATGTTGCATGCGGCAAGGGTGGAGACTTCTCAAAATGGACAGACGCACGATTATCCTTTGTATTTGGTATAGATCTATCCAAAGATAATATTGAAAATCAGATTAATGGTGCGTGTGCTAGGTATCTCAACAAAAAGAAAACCATGAAATCCATGCCTTCTGCATTATTTGTTATTGGAAATAGCAAATTCAATATTCGTTCAGGTAACGCAATGGAAACTGAAAAGGCAAAGCAAATAACAGCTTCTGTATTTGGAACTTCTCCAAAAAATGCATCCCTTGGAAAAGGAGTTGAAAAACACTACGGAATAGGAGAAAACGGATTTAATGTAACATCGTGTCAGTTTGCATTACACTACTTCTTCGAGGACGATGATATATTACATCGATTTATTCGAAATGTTGCAGAATGCACCAAAGTGGGAGGGTATTTTATAGGAACGTGTTACGATGGCAAACGAATATTCAATATGCTGAAAGGGAAAAATAAAACAGATGAAATAGAACTCTATAACAAGAAAACAAAACTATGGGGTATTACCAAAATGTATGACGAAGAGACGTTTGACGACGACCATACAAGCGTTGGATATAAAATCAATGTGTTTCAAGAGACCATCAATAAAGAGGCATATGAATATTTAGTCAACTTTGAATATCTTACACGCGTTATGGAAAACTATGGATTTCAGGTTTTAACAGATATTGATGCACAAAATCTTGGACTTCCCTCAGGATGTGGATTATTTGAAGACTTATATCATCAAATGATATCATCCAATGAAAACCGTTATATATCTGCATGCACCATGAGTGATAAGGAAAAAGAAATATCATTCAAAAATCGATACTTTGTATTCAAAAAGATTATCACCGTAGACTTAGATAAGATTGCAACTAATAAACCCAGTGAAGAAGAGAATGTCGATTACGATATCGAAGATGAAGAACAAGTAGCAGAGATAGACAATGATGATCCCATTGAAGTAGAAGAACAACCTACTTCATTGGAAGAAGTCGAAGAGAAACCAGTAGAAGTAAAGAAGAAAAAAACCATCAAAATTAGAAAACCAACAAAATTAAACCAGACCATGGTACTTGATGGAAGTAGTGATAATTAACACACATAATGGGTAAATAAAAAACACATATATTTTCATATACAAATGTTCGCAAACAAATATTTGTATATTTCAGTTCAAACGGTATAGATGCACTAGTAGTTTACGACTATAGAGATACTATACTATAATTACCAATAAGACAAAATTATGAGTTATATGAATTATTCGCCCATCCCAACAAAACCAATGGATATACCATTGATAGTTCGAACCACCAATGGTCCATCAATCCCAATATTATCCAATAGTTTTTTTGATAATATACCTAACATCACTTCACAATTCAATATATCTCATGTTGCAAAACAAAATAACGTTTCAAAGACTGACATATCTAAACTAACAAAAATTAATGATGGATATGGAATGCTATGTGATGTGGTTCTACCGAAGTTCGTTCAAGAACGTATCAAATATGGCAAAATTACGAATGCATTCTTTACGCGTGTAGAAGTTATGTCGATAGGTAATATACTAGAACCTATGAAATCTGGAGAAGAAAACAACAATATTATGTACATTGGGGACGACATTGATTGTTTCAAGGGGGTTATTTCACATATGATACCACAAAGAACAATTGAGTTTACACATGTATTACCATCACAGATTCATACAATAGTGGGATTTGAACATATAACATCACATCCCCCATTTAGAAATATTTCAGTCATTTATGTAGATGTATGTGCATCTGAAGTAGCATACTCACATACATATGTAGTATTTTTATTGAAAACCCTTGCAATCATCCTTTCATGTCAAGCTAAACGTGGTTCTGTTGTCATAAAAACCAATATGCTTGTTTTCAAACCTATTTTAGACATACTATATTTGTTGTCGGGAAAATATCAACATATGTACATTGTTCGACCATTTGTATCTGAGGATACAGATAGTAGATTTGTTATATTATCAGGTCTTTTATCAAACCAATCATCATCAATTATTGATAATTTAATTACTAATGCAAACAATGTAAATACCATTGCACCTAACCAAATTATCAGTTCAGTTATAGATTGTAAAATGTCACAATATTTTATAACAAAAGTAGAAGAGTGTAACATGTTAATCGCACAAAAATATGTGGAAAAATATGATAGCCTTGTTATAATGATAAGAAATTATGCAAAGGATAACTCTATCGATTATTTAAAAAATACATCTATCCTTCGATGTATTTCGTGGTGTGAAAAGTTTGAAATACCGACATGTAGACCACCATCATAGACACAATAATTTCTATCTACATCTCTGACTTGCACGCATACTAGCAGGAAGAGAAGAACGGCAATTATCAAAATTCTTTGGGGTTGGATTGGCATTTGTCATACTAACTGAGGTCTTAATTGTATTCAATGTTAATCGGGTAGTTCGTGAACTGCTAGATACTCCACCCTGTTGGGCAAATTGCTCATTATTGGGTGCGAAAATAGGGGTGCTAATATTGGGAGCGTTAATATTGGTGGGATCACATCCTGTTCCATTCGTATAATGAAAAGAATTCTGCTTAAGTGTCTTACCACGTGAACGTAGGTACTGCTGTTGTGTTGGGTAGTAGTCTTTTCCAGTAACAGGATTTGGCTTTATCACTGTGCTAGCGCCACGAACACGGGTTAATGCATGTTGTTCTTTACAGCAATCAGATGCTAACCCCATATTATTTGGTGTTAAACATGTATCCAAAACAGAACTAGTCTCTGTCATAACCCCATGTCCTGGACGATCCATAAGTAATCCGATTAATGGAACAGACTTACTCGCCCTTACAAATCGACTATTATTTGTAACCTGATATTTATTTGGAGAGGCTTCATCTAGACTTACTGTATTGATTTTCCCTAGACGGTAATTCCATTTTAATGGACGAGGTAAACCGTGCCTATAACTAATATCATTTGTAAGGTCATTGTTTGTAAATGGTCGCAAATTCGTTGATATAGAGTTTGTACTCATTGTCACGGCGTATACTATACAATGAGTAAATATTATGTTTATACAATATATACCGATACTAATACTCAAATATGCATAAATACATTCGTATCGGAATTATTATTATATTCGCTTCTATAATTGCACATCAACTAAACATATGGTCTTCAAAATCTATTGTGGAAGGAGTACAAAATAAATACAATCCTAGCAATGAAAACTTATCTACCAAGGTTCAAACAAACTCGGGAAATATTCAATATATGGAGGAACATATTAAAAAGATTGCGCCACTAGAAAAACATGTTTCTGATATACAGACTAATGTAGACAAGTTGAATCAGCAAATGGCTAATATTAAATCTACACAAACAGGTCGTGCAAATAAAGCACAGAAAGCCACAAGCAAACCAGTCACAGGACTACACTAATTGTAATATATCACACATACAGTGAATATCAAATAATACCTGCAGACACTATTTTTATCTGCAAGTATAGTACGAAATCCGTATTCATATAACACATACAAATGTTTTCAGATATGGCACCCAGCAATACAGGGGCAACGGTAGAAACTTACCCCTATAGCAAAAATATCCGAGCACCAAAAAGCCTACACATGGGCACAAGTGGAAGTCTACCACAATTAGGTCGGAATCTTGATGGATTAGTAGATTACGTTGAGGTTCTTATTACAGGAAAAGGCGCATCAGCAACAGGACGCCCATTAGGAAACAAGTATTTTATGAAAACAGGTGCGAAATGCAAAGATGAAAAAACCGAAAAAGACGTTCCACGATATTTGTACATCAACAATGTACCAGAAGGGGGTATTCCTATGATGCCTAGTGTGATGGGCATAGAGATGAAGAGCTTTAGAGGTCTTATACCAGGAGCAATCTCTAATATGGAAGCACTCAATCCTATGGCGATCATGTCAGCATTCACTACTGGTTCAACGCCACAATGTCAAGCAATTACCATGGAAACAATTGATATCAACAACCGAACAGATACGGAAACACAATTCGTTGCAAATGCAGACATTAAAGACATAAACCCGTGCAGTTGGGGAAGCAGTGGAACTAACCCTGTTACTGGTAAACGATGTTCAGAAGGGTTTGCAGATAATATTCAAATACAAAAGAACAATCCGGTTTCCATGCCTAGTGATATTATGTCACAATTATACTTTGTCTGTTTAGGATTTCTTCTTATCTATATGATGTATTGTATCATGACGCATAGAAAGAAATAAAATACACCGATATACTCATTATAATGCATGGTAGTTACATATTATTATACTCTCCTGAAGAGTGAACATTATTCACCGTCGTGTAAACATTCTCTTCGTCTAAAATGTGCGGAACTTCTTGAATAATGACCCTACGACGATGAGTGATACACCATAAACACAAGATGATTACAATGAACCCAACAATACCTCCATAGAATACTAAAACTGCATGAGCGTGGTCAGACATATGTATGGAACGACTTTTCTACTACGATAATTATATGTAGTAGAATAGTAAAATATATAATCAATTTATCTAGCGACGACCACGACGTGTGCGACGACTGCGTTTTCCACGTCTCTTACTCTTTCTCTTTTTACCTTTGGTTGCATGCTTACGACTCTTGCGACTTTTACGAGAACGACGACCACCCATTGGACCACCCATTGGACCAGCCATTGGATCAGCCATTGGACCAGCCATTGGACCAGCCATTGGTTCAGCCATTGGTTCAGCCATTGGTTCAGCCATTGGATCAGCCATTGGATCAGCCATTGGTTCGGTTGACTCAGTCATTGGCGCAGTGTAATCTGGAATTATTGGACTAGGATCTTCTTGGTATCCAGCAGCATGCTTAGCACGTTTCGTCATATCTCCTAACCAACTGCTAGCACCAGTCCAATAGTCTTCCATACCTCCACCGCGTATCTTACGTCCTCCGCGCATTTTTTTAGTATTTACCATTATACTATGTATGTCGATTATATTTTCTTACGCACCGATTCTTAATCTCTTAAATAATTCGACGGCAGCAAGACCACCTGCGATCTGTGCGCCAATGTAGGGTGCGACATCCTTGGCGGCGGTCTTGCCAGCGGTAAGCATCGCAATAGTGACGGCAGGGTTTAGGAGGGTTCCAGAGGAAGAAAATCTTGAACCCAAGATAATCAATATGGCAAAGATCGAACCGCATGCGTATGCGTTGCCCTTTGATGCTAAAATTACATAGATAAAGACAAGTGTAGCCAAAAACTCGAATAAGTACGAGTTCATCTCGAGTTATATAATACATTGCTAAAATATTTAATATTCTGCATTCTTTTCGATTGTATATGTATATACACATCCTACATGACAACTATTGCGTTTCACCAATACTGTAATATCTCCTTTAGTGGAGGAAGTTATGCATCGTCTCCAATAAAGAGTGGAATCACAATACCTAAACAACCACGTGATTCACAAACAACTCCTATAAATAATGGAACAATGACTGCTAAACATTCAAATCCTCCTAAGTTTGGAGTCAGTGACTCATCTGCGTCTTTTGCCATGGGACGTAGACAGTTTATTGAAAAGGTTATCGATGACCATACTCGCCGCATAAAAACTAGCACTATCGGACGAACCAGTATAGTCCCTAATGGACAACCTCTTAGTTACAAACGTTATGATATGCATGATACAAAACGTGCTCTTGCTAAAGCACGCAGTCATGGATACGTCGCGCCTGTAAAAAAAGGAGCATTAGAAAACCCTTATATGTCGGGAGGTTCAGCAAAGCGCGGATTTTTGCCACCTAATACATCTGCAAATAGTGATGGTTGCAGGCATAGCGCCTTCTTATCACGACATCTTAAGAACCGACTCGCTTGCCCAGTGACAGACTCTAGGAATGATTGTATAAAACCTACATCTACTAATATTGAGAGTGCTACATACAACGATTTTCCCTATAATCACACTAATATCGTCTCTCGAAATGTTCGGGTATCTGAACCACACGACAACACCGTCGTACGTACCAGCATTTTTATGCCCCATTATCTAAGATATCGCATCGCATGCGATGATTGCTCATCATATACCACTGGTATTGAACAGGGACAACCTATCGTGATAGATGATAACAAATTTAGCAGATCTTTACCCGACCATATCAAGGACCGTATCGCATGCGGTGACTGCTAATGCTAACATAATACTTTATACATTACTTACCATAATCTATTTGTATGATCTCATAATACATCATACAAATTACATACGTATTCTAAATAATCATGGATACCAATTATCTAATTACTACCATTATATGTACGACCTCCAGCCTTCTGCTTCTTGTACGTGGTGTACAAAGAACTATCGTACACATACTTGGAGTTACCACTAGATGGTGCAACATTACCAGCATTGTATACCGCTCTAAAGGGGGTTTGTGCCATTCCACCCGATGAATTGTAAGCCGCTGCATTTGTTCCATTCCATGCATTTCTTAATTGAAAACGTCCTCTGGAAAATCCTGAACCACGGGCTGATGTTCCAGTTGGAGTATACATTCTTCCTGTTGGCATCATACTTTTATCTATACAGATATTTAAATATAGGTGACAAAAACAATATATACCTAGCGAAAATGATAAATAATATAATATGTGATTACAAACCTACTTTGTAATTAACCTTGGCACAACATTCATTGTAGTGAGCTCTTGGAATAACAACTTACATGCGTATGGTATCTCTACATAGCTAAAGTCAGACCGATTATTACAAGTCTTACATAAATGAATATGAGTTACATCGTTATATGACGCAATCATTCCACACTTTTTACATACATGCACACTGTATTTATCTGATACATCATACATACGTTCTTTTGTAAAACGAGATGCGCCGTGAGAACACATGCAATCTCTTTCCATCTCACCGAAACGAAGACCACCATCTCGACTGCGACCCTCAGCAGGTTGACGTGTCAAGTTTACCATGGGACCAATAGAACGACTGTGCTGCTTGTCAGTAACCATATGTTTTAGACGTTGGTAGAACACTGGTCCGATAAACACAGATGCATCGATTTGCTCACCTGTCATAGCATTATAAAGTATGTCGTTTCCATTTGATTCATAACCCAAACTTTGTAACTCCTTGCAAATACTAGGCACATCTAGGTCTCCAAAACTGGTTCCGTCTCCGAGCAAACCTAACTCTACTAATACTTTACCTAACAGTGTTTCTTTCAACTGACCAATTGTCATACGCGATGGGATAGCGTGAGGATTGATAATAATATCGGGACGAATACCTGATTTGGTAAAAGGCATGTCTTTCTCAGGAATGATATTACCAATCGTTCCCTTCTGTCCATGACGACTGCTAAACTTGTCGCCGAATATAGGTTGGCGCTGCGCACGAAGACGTACCTTAGCAAAGGTGTATCCATCTCCATTACGGTCGAGATAGTTGCGGTCCACATATGTATCCTCATTCGTTCTATATACGCGACTCTGATCTTCATATTTAATCACCTTCGTAGGATCATTTCGATTCTCTTTGATAGGCGTCACCTTAGAGATAATGATATCACGGTTAGCAATAAGGGTATTCTCATCTACTAGACCATCCGCGTTTACCTTAGAATAGTCAGCAAACTTTGTACCTTTGGTTTTTGTCGTATCAGGTTTACAGCGAATTTCCTCTTCGCCATTTACTTTCTGTTTGTCCTCATCTTTCTCAGTATGATAAATAGTAGCCTGAAATAATCCTCGTTCTATAGATCCTTTGTTGAACAAGAGTGAATCTTCTTGGTTATAACCAGTATGTGACATGATCGCCACGACCACATTGGTTCCAGATGGAATCTTCATCAACTCAATAATGTTCATCAATCGAGTATCGACCAATGGACGGGTAGGATAATTCAGAACATAAGCAGTCTTGTCCATGCGCTCTTGGTAGTTAGTTACATACACACCCATTGCCTGCTTACCCATAGCACACTGATAAGTATTCCTAGGAGACTGATTGTGTTCAGGAAACGGAATACACGAACCAAGAATACCAAAGATAGTACTTGGATGTATCTCACAGTGAGTATATTGATATATCATACCAGAATCAGTCTTTTTTCCCAGTTCAGATGGTCTCATCGCTACCATAATATTCTGCTGCTCGTCAGGGTCTACGTACTCGATTACTGCTTCTGATGTGCGCACATTGGTTAACAGATCATCCCATGTGAACTCCTTACTTTGTAACTTGGAAATATGCTCTTTAGTCAACAGCAACTTGTTATTAGACACTCGAAGTAAAGGCCTAGTCACACGTCCACCATCGTTGCATATACGTATTTCATTGTCCTTGTAATTAAACACAATCGATGTATAAATGTTGATAACGCCAGAATATTTATTACTCTTCAGAATGGTATAAAGTTCGTGAGCACGTTCTGTCACACCTATCCAACACCCGTTCATAAATACCTTGGTCTTATTGAATGCATTACTTGGGTCAACTTCTTCCATGGGACATATGAAATCAGTCAATGTTTGTAGATACTCGTGTAGCGGCGCAGAGTATGTATTTACGGTGACATGAGTCAAGTAACTCAAATTCTTCACAATACCAACAGACGCACCTTCAGGGGTCTCGGCTGGACACAGAAACCCCCACGAGGTTCCATGAAGTTTACGAGGGGCGACTAACTTACCGCTTTTGTCGATAGGTGTTGAGATACGACGCGCATGACTCAAACTAGACACATAAGTCAGACGACTGAGAACTTGTGCTACACCTGCCTTATTACTATTCATATGCTTCACGCCAAAATCACCAGTGGAAAGTGCGCGTTTGAGACCATTCTCTATTGTTGTTGATTTGATTATTTTATATATATTTGTTTGGTTGATGATATTCTGAATGTCATCAGTGGACTTCCATGAACCTGTGTTGATCTCGCGCACTACCTGCTTCTCCATATCCTTCACTACCTTGTTGAAGTAGTTGCGAAACAAATTATTCAATAATACACCACATAAGTCGACACGTTTGTTTGTGTATGCATCACGGTCATCGCCAGCAATATAACCAAGACCTACACGAATCAACTTGTTGGCCATATAGCCCAAGAAGTACAACTTACGCTCCTTAGTATCACAATGAGGGAACATGTCATTGTCCAATATATCTGTGGCGAAACTGCGTTTCTTTTTCTGCCCTGTTTCACGATCCATGTTGAATGGCGTATACATAACATGAGTCGTGATATATGCAATACACGCTTCTTGTTCCATAAAATCAGAGGCATCTCGAATAGACGCATGTAAGAACTCTAACATCTCTTCATTGTTACTATCCATATTCAATAATATCATATCGCATATTTTTTTGTCGGACTGAACACCTAACGCACGAAATAGAACAAATAGAGGAACTGGTACTTTGACACGGGGCAGTTGCACACTAATGGGAAATCCAAACCCAATATTTTTTGATGATATCATCATATTTACTTGTTTGGGGGAAATACACTTGAAATCTGGAATAGACTTCATCTCGGCTTGCCAAGTATATTTTGTACTGTTTTTACTGATGTTGAAACAATACACTCTATTCTCAGCAGAACGCTCCTGACCAAGGACTGTCTTTTCAGAACCATTAATGATGAAATATCCTCCAGCATCAAACTTACACTCGCCCGTATTTAGATGACTCACGTGACGATATTGATTGAGAACACAAATAGACGACTTTAACATGATAGGTAGTTTTCCAATATGGATATCGGGAATATTTTTGTGGAACACTTGACTATTCTCAAGATTTGGACCATTTCGAACCAAATATTTAATATGAACATCTACTGTCATCGTCGAGGAATATGTGAAATTACGCAATCGTGCTTCCTGTGGAAACATCAACTTTGTAGCACCATTATTCTCTTGAATCTGAGGACGGTATAAGCGGAAATTCTCAAAGTTGATATCTACTTCTAACGAATTCTTTCCGCTTTCCGGATCGTAATCTTGCTCAGATACGATATGCACAGGATTAAACATATCAATCGTCTGAAGTATTTGATGGTTCACAAACAAATTATAGGACTCCACTTGATGGCGCACTAGACGTTCTAGATGCTGTCCTTGAAAATATGAACCAATTATATCCCATGGAGCCTCGGTATATTCACCATTTGACCAATCATCTGGCGTAGGTCTAGTTGTAGAAGGATCATTGGAAGACAATACTGATTCAGAGTCCGAAGATGTTGTCTTGCGGATTGTCTTAGACTTGGCGGGAGTAGTGGATGCCATTCGTTTAGGAATGAGCGTGGAACTAGTAGTAGATGAAGATGCAGACATTGTAAAGGTCGGCATAATTAGCAATATACTTTTACGATATAGTCCAACAGTGAATCAATTTGTGCAAGCAATTGTCTTTAGCGAAACTAATAGTACACATGATATCAGCAATTAGCGGAAATAATCAAATAATTAAGTGTTGTTGTATACCATCTATTTCATATATATGAGTAATACACCAGACCCTACAAACAACCCAAACAACAATTCTAAGAAAACTATTCAAATAAACCAAGATTTTTTCAAAATAGGAAAAAAAGGTAATACACCTATTACTGGAACACGAAAAAATAAACCCAAACAAAAAAATATCGCAAACAACACCATCAAACAAGCTCTTGCAAAAAGAGTTCAAGAGAGAAAACAAAAAGATTTGGATGACATATACCAAAGACGAAATAATACTACTGCAACCACACAATCAGAATTAACAAAATCCCTATCGTATCTAAACGAGTTTGTGAAAAACAAAAAGAAAAAGGCTGCGCCAACAAAACACGGTGGGAACAACAAAACCATGAAAATGCGCAGCGAACCGCTTGTTAATGTAGACCTACCAGATGAACTGGTAACAAACATTTTACCTGCACCTATGGAATCACTTATTCAAAAAAAAATGACACAACCTGCACAAAATATAGTTAAACCAGATGCTCAGTCATATGATAACACAAGACCAAAATACACATACGTAACAACTCCTCCGCCATACAGTAATCTCAAAAACACAACAGGAGGAAAACCAACATACCGTTTATGGAACCAAACACGAAAACAACGAGGTGGTAATATATCCTCGGGAACCAATATTCAAAATGTTCAAAACAAACCAAAAACGAAGACAAATACCATATCTCCCATTGTATTCAATACACCAACAACACCAACTATACCAACACCATCGACAAACACAGAAAGAGAGAACAAACTTGCATCACTCAAATCTGCAATGAAATTAACCAATCCTACACCGACCATTACCAATCAAAATACACCAACTATACGAATAACGAAAAAAACTATTACAAATAAATATACAGTAGGCCGTAAAATAGGTGGACGGAAAGTATCGGTACTCATAAAAAATCTAAAAACACGTAGAAAAATACAAGAAGCCAAAAAAGAAATGAAGAAAACAGCCACTTCAGATATCAAAAAATACCTGAAATCACACGGACTACTAAAAGTAGGAAGTGTCGCACCGAATAATGTTTTGCGAGAAATGTACGAAAGTGCCATGCTGGGAGGAGATATACACAATACAAATGGTCAGGTTGCATTACACAATTTCAATGCTGATGACGAATAATATATATATTGTGATATAGTTTAGTTAGACAATCTACATTACTTCATCATTGCTGTTTTACGGTCTAATACGATACCCTTACATACCTTACTTGTGATACGAGCCTCTACATCCAAATCATTCACCCTCATAATATCGGTAACTAATCTGTGGTACTGCTCACGTCGAGAGACGGTTCCTCGGAAATGGTCTGGGTACACTACTCTCCAGTCATCTACCATGCGACCTAACTTGCGACCTACCAAAAACACAGAATTAGCCAGCATTTTCATAGCCTTGTCATTTTTTTCCCATCCTGTATCATCTTTCACGCATACCGTATTGCGTCGCGCATCTGTACAGTGTAT
>Ga0209307_1000054_pt1 | contig 90591 bp, 83 predicted proteins | sample COGITO_mtgs_1105_FD_185519 | JGI IMG/M metagenome (GOLD analysis project Ga0209307, IMG submission 185519) | Pelagic marine microbial communities from North Sea - COGITO_mtgs_110530 (SPAdes) (version 2) | ecosystem: Environmental > Aquatic > Marine > Epipelagic ... | reverse complement strand
CTGACTCAGTTGATTTTAATTTTCTCATTTTGGACTGTTTTGTGGTCATTCCAATCAACGTTTGAAATGTACCAAAGTATCACTTAGTTTTACTTCTATCTCAGTCCAGATTTTGCTGACGATTTAAAGTTTTTGAAAAGGTTGTCCTCAATGACTAAATCTCCAACATTTCCTTTCAGACTGATATAGGCATCCTTTTCCCCAATAAATTGGCAACCTCTGATAGTGAGCTCCTCAATCTGATCGCTGGATGAAAAGTTGTTGATTTCAAAATCAGTAATGGGGAGAAGCAGTCCAAGGCTATCATAAGTGCTCTCATCTTGAAAAGCACCTTTTTTATCCAAAATAAACTCACACTCAGAAATGTAAATATCCATTTCAGTAGCTGAGTGATATACGAAAAACCGATTCCTAATCGTGGATTTTATTATCTCTAGGTGCCCAATAGTCGTGAGGTTCAACTCCATTCCGTCATTAACTATGCAGTCAATAATGCCAAGAGTTGCCTCGGCTGATTCGGAGTTGGAGAAGCTCATGTTCATTTTCTCCATCCATAAATTTTTGAAGGCATAATTCCGCTTAGTGGAAATGCAATCTGTCATCGACAGTCCCTTCTCAAACTTGATATATTCAAATGGTCTGAAGTCACCGCCAAAGGCGCAATTTTTAAAGACGAGTAGTTTTTCAATGACCATATATTCTACCGAATCGATGGTCTCTATTTTGGCCTGACTGCCAAAGATGTCCTTCAATATTTTAACCCCACCCAAATCGATTCCCGCAAAGGAGCTTCCAGAGTGCAGCGACTTATAGGAGATGAACTTATTGTCTATGACAAATTCGTCGTTTTGAAAATCGAAGCCCAAGAAATCATCTCCGAAGTCTGAGCTCGAACCTCTACTTTCCAAATTTGGTGCGTCGATTGAAAAATCGCCATCTTTTTCATCCAAAAGAGCCTCCAATTTACCCTGTTGAGCAGAAGCTGTGGGTTTATCCAAATCATTCAAAAGGGCGTTGATATCAACATCATTTTTTTTGTGGGAAAAGTGGGGCAGGTGGTCCGCCTTTCTTTTCTAAACTTTATAAGATGTCGTCTAGGTCATCCTCTTCTTCCGGAGGGCTATCTGGTCCGGGAAGATCTGAGGGCTGGTCTTCTAAGCCTTTAAGAAGGTCTTCGAGATCATCGTCACTTGAGTTTAAATCCTCAAAGCTTTCGGTTTGCTTGAGAATAGTTGATGCTCCGGATTTAGAAGTACCTGTTTTGGTTTTAATGGCAACTTGAGCATTTAATATTTGCTCGAAGAGTTCAAGGATTTCAATGGTATCTCTCTTTTGGGTGATTTGCCCAAAAGAAGACATGCTGCATACCAGAAAAGCGATGCTGAGAAATGTGGCCGAAGCTCGCACGTTGGTTTTTATTTGCAATGATCCTTGAGAGAAGAAACCACGGCTTCAGAATGATACCCAGCTTGGACAAAACTCTCAAACTCTTTACAGGCTTCTTTTTTCTTACCTACATAGAGGAGTGCAAATGCACGATTTATCAATGCTTCATAATTGTCTGGATCTTTCGACAACACCTCGTTATAAAGGGAGATGGCCTCTTCGTTGTTCTTTAGGTGCAAATGACAGTTCCCAATAAAAAGCTTGTCTTCAAGTGGGTTCTTATGCTGACGAAGTTCAGAAAGTCGGCTGAATAAATTAATGGCATCCTCATATTCACCATGATGATAAAGCGCGACACATTTCAAGAAAATGAAGTTCGTGTCGTTCGGTGACTTTCCGAGAATAAAGTCTAGATCTCGAATGGCTTCCCCAAACTGCTGCATGTGGATTAAAAGCATGGACCGCTGATAGCGCGCTAGTGTGTAGTTTGAATTTTTGGTAATAGCCAAGTTGAAGTAGTTCCTTGCTTCGCTTAGGTTCGCAAGTCCGTAGTAAGCAAGAGCACATTTGAAATATGCGTTGGCATTGGTGCTATCCAATTCAATGGCTTTCTTGTACGAAACCACAGCCCGGTAATACTTCTTCGTCTCAATCATTCAATCGCCGTGTGCTTGGTAGTCTTCAGAATCCTGACCGTGCACTCGAGCCGAAACAACGAGAAGCAAAATAACTAACCACTTAATTCGAGCCATACTATCATCTCAAATGTAAAAAAGAAGTCCTTGTGGAATTCTAACTTTACCGCCAGCATGCACAAAACATTGTTGAAATCGTGAAGAAAATTCTAGTAGCAAATCGCGGCGAAATTGCCCTACGCATTATGCGTACATGTAAAGATATGAAAATCAGCACTCTGGCGGTGTTTTCGGAGGTGGATAGGAACGCTCCATTCGTGCGATATGCTGATGAGGCTGTTTGCATCGGGCCAGCCCAATCGAGTGAATCTTATCTAAAAATTGATCGAATCATACAAGCAGCGAAGGATTTTGGCGCAGATGCCATCCATCCAGGCTATGGTTTCCTCTCGGAAAATCCTGTTTTTGCAGAAGAAGTGCAGAAAGCTGGCTTAATCTTAATTGGCCCTTCAGCTCACTCGATGCGAATCATGGGATCGAAGCTCGCAGCAAAAGAAGCTGTGTCCAAGTACGATATTCCGATGGTTCCAGGTACGCCCGGAGCAATTCACAATCCGGAAGAAGCGGTTCAAATGGCTGAACAAATAGGCTATCCTGTTCTCATCAAAGCTTCTGCAGGTGGAGGCGGGAAGGGAATGCGAGTGGTAGAAAAGAGAGAGGAATTGCAAGAGCAAATTGAACGTGCACAAAGCGAAGCGCGCTCAGCTTTTGGCGACGATGCAGTCTTTGTTGAAAAGTTTGTCTCAAAGCCTCGCCACATCGAATTTCAGGTAATGTGCGATTCTCATGGAAATGGCATTCATCTCTTCGAACGCGAATGCTCAATTCAAAGGAGACATCAAAAAGTTATTGAAGAAGCACCTTCTAGTATTTTGACGGAAGCCATGCGAAAGGAAATGGGTGATTGTGCAATTCGAGTGGCAAAAAGTTGCGATTATCTTGGAGCGGGAACTGTAGAATTCCTTATTGACGACAAGCTCAATTATTACTTTCTTGAAATGAATACACGACTTCAAGTAGAGCATCCAGTAACAGAAATGATCACTGGTATGGATTTGGTTCGCGAACAAATTGAGGTAGCTAGAGGAAAGGAACTTTCCGTGAAACAAGAAGACCTGAAAATTCATGGACATTCTCTTGAAGTGCGTGTGTATGCTGAAGATCCGAAAGAAAACTTCCTTCCTGCAACAGGGACTTTAAACACATACTTAAGCCCAAAAGGTCCGGGAGTTCGATTGGATGACGGTTTTGAAGAAGGGATGGAAATACCCATTTACTATGACCCAATGATTTCGAAGCTCATCACTCATGGCTCGAACCGAACCGAAGCCATCGATCGGATGCTTCGAGCAATGGATGACTATGTGATTACCGGAGTTAAAACAACAATTCCCTTTTGTCGTTTTGCCATCGATCATAAAAGTTTTCGTTCTGGGGATTTTGATACTAACTTTGTGAAGCAACATTTTAAGCCGGAGTATTTAGACGAACAATATCCAGGGGAAGAAAGGGCGGCTGCAGTTTTAGTGAATGAGCTTTTAAAGCAGGCACAATCGGGCCAAAAGGCAAGCAATGAAACTGGGGCTTCAAAGTCAAATTGGACAAGCAATAGGAAACAGTATTAATCAGTAAAATGGCAATCATCAGCAAAAGTTCTTCGAATCCACTTCTCAAGGAGAAGGTTTTTGAAAAGTTTGATCTCACAGAAGAAGTGAGGATGACCGTCGAAGGAACGGTAAACAAAACAATCATTTCGGTGCTGCTCACAATTGCAACCGCGGCCTGGATTTGGTCTAAGGTTGGCGAAGGGACGAATTTCGCCTACGCCATTGGAGCAGGGCTATTTGCATTTGTTTTTGCCATGATCACCTACTTTAAGCCAACTTGGGGCGCCATCACTGTTCCGATATACGCTGTGTTGAATGGATTGTTTTTAGGAGTTATTTCTGCGTCCATTGAAGCGATGTACCCAGGCATTGTCCTGCAGGCTGTAAGTCTAACGTTTGGAACTCTTTTTTCAATGCTTTTTGCCTACAAAGCAGGATGGATAAAGGCGACAGAAAAATTTAAGTCTGGAATAATTGCGGCGACCGGCGCTATCGCTTTTGTCTACTTTTTCTCTTTCATCTTATCTTTCTTTGGAACTTCAGTCCCTCTCATTCATTCATCCGGAATGTTCGGCATTGGCTTCAGCTTGGTGGTGATTGTTATTGCAGCCTTAAACTTCATTTTGGATTTCGATTTTATTGAACAAAGTGCTGCGCAAGGCGCGCCAAAATACATGGAGTGGATGGGCGCTCTTGGCCTATTGGTTACTCTGATTTGGTTGTACATCGAATTTCTGCGACTGCTCTCCAAATTGCGAAACGACTAATGGAACATCTTTTGATTTCACAAGTAAAATGCAAAAGTGAAACAGCTTCTATTTATAGTTACAATTGGTCTTCTCTGCGCTAACAATGTTAGGGCTCAGGAAGAGCACTTTGTGCATGCAACTGTTATAGATGGCGACACGGTGCCGAAGGTTTGGCTGAACACGGTGTATGTGAGCGAAACTCGTGCCTTTAAGAGCAACAGGGCTCGAAAGAAATACAATCATTTAAAATACCACGTGAAAAAAGTGTACCCCTACGCTAAGATGGCAGGGAACCTTTATCATAAGTACCAAGACAGTTTATCCTTGGCGGCCAGCGATCGACAGCGAAAGAAGTTCTACAAATTAATGGAGGACGAACTTCGTGCTGAATATGAAGAAGACTTGAAGAAAATGGGAATGACACAAGGCCGAATCCTCATCAAACTCATCGACCGCGAGATAGGGCAAACCTCATTTCATGTGGTCAAGGACCTTCGAAATGGTCTAACGGCTTTTGTCTTTCAATCTTTGGCCAAAATTTTTGGTCATGACCTAAAAGCTCAATACGATCCAACGGGTGAAGACCGAGTGATTGAAGATATTGTAGTAGCCATTGAACGTGGCTACATCAAACTTGAATAGCGAATTAATCAGTCCTTAAGCAAAGGAGGGAGAGGCGGACTTTTCCTTTGTCTCTCGGTTGTAGACATAAAAACCTTCCCCGGTTTTAACACCAGTTTTCCCTGCACGAACCATGTTTACGAGAAGGGGGCATGGAGCGTACTTGGGGTTTCCAAAACCTTCGTACAGAACTTCAAGAATGGCCAGACAAACGTCCAATCCAATGAAATCAGCCAAATGGAGTGGTCCCATTGGGTGAGCCATTCCGAGCATCATAACCGTATCTATCTCTTCAACGCCAGCCACACTTTCATAAAGAGTATAAATGGCTTCATTAATCATCGGCATTAAAATACGGTTCGCAACAAAACCTGGATAGTCGTTTACCTCAACAGGGACTTTAGATAGTTCCCGTGATAGACTCATGATCTTTTCAGTAACAGCATCTGAAGTGGCATATCCACGAATGATTTCAACCAACTTCATCACAGGAACTGGGTTCATGAAGTGCATTCCCACCACTTGCTCTGGGCGATTCGTGACCGCTGCAATTTGTGTAATTGAAATAGACGAAGTGTTCGTTGCAAGTATGCATTCCTTCGGAGCATTCGCGTCGAGGTCTTTGAATATTTGGAGCTTGAGGTCTACACGTTCAGTTGCAGCTTCAACGACCAACTGTCGATCGGAAACGGCAGAGGGCATGTCTGTATGAGTACTGAGGTTGTTTAAGCATGCTTGCTTATCCTCTTCGGAAATCAATTCCTTTTTAACTTGGCGATCCAAGTTTTTCGTAATGGTCGCAATTGCGCGATCGAGTGAAGCTTGACGGAGGTCAATTAGGTTGACCTTAAACCCTTTTTGAGCAAATACATGGGCAATTCCATTTCCCATCGTTCCGGCTCCAATCACTGCAATTCTTTCCATAACATTCAATTTTAGGCTGGCAAAAATAAAGGATTCATCGGTCTACTTACCTCGACCTTGAAGAACTATCAATATCGTGTAAATCAATATTTTAATGTCTACAAGTAGACTCATGTTCTCAATGTAAAGCACGTCGTACTTCAGTCGTTCGATCATTTCATCTACATTCTCTGCATAACCATATTTCACTTGTCCCCAGCTCGTAATTCCAGGACGAACCTTGTGGAGATATCGATAATGCGGTGCGCGCGCAGTAATCTGGTCAATGTAATGTTGTCTTTCGGGCCGGGGTCCAACCAAACTCATATCTCCAATGAGAACATTCCAAAATTGAGGGATTTCATCGATTCTTGTCTTACGCATGAATCGTCCATAGCGCGTAATTCTCGGATCTCTTTCACTCGAAAGCTGCGGACCAGCTTTCTCCGCGTCTTGAATCATGCTGCGGAACTTGTACATTCGAAAGGCTTTGGCATTTTTTCCGATTCGTTCGTGAGAGTAGAATACCGGGCCTTTTGATCCCAGCTTTACAAGAAGTGCGGAGAGTGCATAAACAGGTGTAAGTAGAAATAGAGCTAAGATTGAAATGACCACATCCATGATTCGCTTAATAGCGAGCTGGGAATCGGGCATGATTTGGTGGTTCACCTCAATGAGAGCCGTACCGAAAATGGAATTCATTTTCACAGATCCCGTTAAAAGGTCGTAGGTATCCGGAATCACCTTTATACGAACCTGTTCTCCTTCCAACTGTTCAATGATGCTTCGGAGTTTATCGTGCTCTGATGTTTCGCAAGCAATGATTACTTCTTCAACTTCACATTGTTCAATGATTTCATGAACATCCCTAAAGTGTCCTAAGTGTTTTAAATGTCCGTTCAAACGATGGTCTTGACCACCATTGATGTGAACGAAGCCATTGAATTTAAATCCGCTCGATTTTTTCTGACATTCAAGTTCTTGGAAGAGCTCTAAGGCTTTTTCGTTCGAACCGACCATGAGTGTATTGAAGCCAAATTCTCTATTATGAATTCTATGAACGAGTTGAGATGTAATTAAAAAGCGAAAAAAGAAGGTGGTTGAAAAGTGCACTCCAAACAAAACGAGAAATGCAGAATAGTAGGAGCGATAATCGGCAATTTGGTCATCTAGAATCAAGGCGAAAAAGATGATCAAAACACCAAGAAGACTTTGCCAAAGGGATTGAACAAATTCCTTCAGCCTAGATTTTCTCAGGACTTGATTGTAGAAGCCTGTAAGAGCATAAAGGCTAAGCCAAAAGAGTGGAATAATTAGCAAACCCACATAGTAGCGCTCTGTAAATTGAAGTTCGACTTCCACGCCGAATTTTAAGGGTTCTAAATAGAGCTTCCTATAAACAAAAAAGACAGTCCAGGCGACAGAGGCCGTGAGTAAGTCGGTAATTATATACTTGATTACTTGCGACTTACTGTTCATTTTCGATAGAGCAATTTGATGTTATCGAAATATAGTTTAGAGTTGGTCACTCCTTCTGGGATAAAGGCAAGTATGAAAATCTCAAAATCTTTCACATTTGTTTCTTCACTGATCTCTTCGCCAAGTTCTACATAGATTTTTTTCCATTCTGTAGTCGGGTTCACCACAATCATGCTTTGCTCAAATACACTTCCGTCAAGTCGGTTGGTTCTGTAGCCAATTTCAAATTCCGAGTCGCACTTATAGTCAAGTTCAATGTAGATCTCAGCTCCGAGTTGAGGAAGGTCTAGGGCATCTGAGTTGAGCGCTTTAAACGCTCCTGCATTGGGCCCTAATTCGACGAGACCAAATCCATTTCCTTCAAAGGCTTCACTTGATCTCTTCAAGATTAAGTCTGCATCAAAGCTGGGAGCGTTGGTCATCGTTAAGGAAAGGTCTTCGAAGTCTTCTTTCCATGCGAATTCCAGCCCAGATATGTAGTTGAACTTGGGCTTTACGAGGTGTTCTTCTCCTGCTTCAAGAATTAAGTTCGAGTCGTTTAGGTAGGAGGTGTAAAAGGGGTATCGAACCCTTGAGTTCGAAATTCCATTCTTTTTTATTCCTGGAAAAATCTCCAGTTTCGATTGGCCTTCATACAGCACGGGAACCGAAAAAGGTGGCTCAAAAATCCCAATCAATTGATCATCTATGTACAGCCAGCAGTCGTTGATGGCTTGAGAATTACTACCCTCTACAATGTAGGTGGTTGATAGAGACACATCATCTACTCTAATGTATGCAGGAATCATTTCATCCTCGTCGAGAAGATTGCATGAAAAAGTGCCTATGGCTGTCAGAAATAGAAGGACACACTGCGGAAAGCTCAAAAGGCGAAGATTAGCGAACAGAAGTGAACGTAAGTTGAAGCGCATTATTGCAGGCAGAGCCTGCAAAGAAATGAAAATTGTTAGCCCTGAAAGAAGGAGGGAGAACGATCTACTTTTTCAATGATCTGATGGGCTACATCGAGAGCCTTCGCTCCATCCCCTAAACTCACAGCTGTAGGAATATCCAATACGATGGAACGTTCGAATGCTTTCAATTCTTCCTCGATGGCATTAGTGGCAGGACTTTCGGGACGAATGAAATAAATTTCTTTAAGCTTTTTTCCACCACCTGGATCAATTGTAATGGAAAGAGGGTCGGGTTCGCCAACAACTTCTTTGATGCGAACTACTTCAGCTTTCTTCTTTAAAAAGTCGACTGAGACGTACGAATCTCTTTGTGAGAACCGCGATTTACGCATGTTTTTTAGAGAAATCCGACTGGAGGTAAGGTTGGCAACACAGCCATTATCAAACTCTATTCTGGCATTTGCGATGTCGGGAGTATCACTGATCACAGCTACGCCAGAAGCTGAAATTCTTTTGATGTTGGAATTGACTAGACTTAAAACGATGTCGATGTCGTGGATCATCAAATCTAAAATGACGGGAACATCTGTACCGCGAGGATTGAATTCTGCCAATCGATGCGTTTCGATGAACATCGGATTGTCGATGTAGTCCTTTGAAGCCAAGAAAGCCGGGTTGAATCGTTCAACATGTCCAATCTGCGCTTTCACATTTGCTTCTTCAGAAAGAAGGATGAGTTTTTTAGCTTCTTCAACTGTGTTCGTAACAGGCTTTTCAATGAAGACGTGCTTGGAAGCGCGAAGTGCCATCTCAGCGCACTTAAAGTGCGACAGAGTTGGTGTAACAATGTCTACTGCATCAACGGCATCTATCAGACTCTCAATGGTGTCAAACTTTTCAATTCCGAATTCATCTCTAGTAAATTCAGCCTTTTCATGGTCGGGGTCGAAGAAACCAACAAGTTCGAACTGCGGAAGTCCCTTGAGAATCTTCAAATGAATTTTGCCGAGATGGCCTGCGCCTAGTACACCTATTTTTAACACTGATTTTCCAGTCTTTGTCTAACTCAAATGTACTCCCTCATTTCAGGGGCAATTGAATGCGTCCAATACTTTATGCATATCCCGAGGTTGATAAATCGAACTTTACTCGGCTGAGCAAAAACTTACATTTGACCGATGTCGAAAAACTTCAATGATAGCTTCCGAACACAGGGCCTGAGAAAGCGGCTCTTGGAGACTTTAAGGTCGAAAGGTTTTGAGGATGAATTAGTTCTGGAGGCAATGATGAAGATGCCGAGGCATTATTTCTTCGATGGGGCCTTCGTAGAAAAAGCTTACACCGATTTGGCTTTCCCCATTGGCGCAGGCCAAACCATCTCGCATCCAATGACCGTGGCAACACAAAGCTCGATTCTGGAGGTTAAAAAGCACGAGAAGGTATTAGAGATTGGAACTGGCTGTGGTTATCAAACTGCCATTCTAATGCTTTTGGGGGCAAGGGTCTGGACAATTGAACGCCAGAGGGAATTGTTTGAAAAGACATCAAGACTTCTTCCTGAATTGGGCTTTCAGCCAAAATTCTTCTACGGCGATGGATATAAAGGCCTGCCAAGTTATGCTCCATTCGACAAAATTCTTGTTACCTGTGGCGCACCCTTCGTTCCTGAAGACTTGAAGAGCCAAGTTAAAGTAGGAGGACTGCTGGTTATTCCTGTTGGAGGTGATGACGTGCAGCGAATGATTCGTCTCCGAAAGATGAAAGACGGAACCTTCAAAAGAGAAGATTGGGGCGAATTCCGCTTCGTTCCTATGTTGGAAGACAAAGAGTAGAATATTTTATAGTTAAGTTCGTTTTCCGTCCAAATCAATTCTATGAATAAGATTCTTTTGAGCCTAGCAATTGCAATGAGTATAAGCATTCATGCTTTCTCCCAGGACTCATCTTCGGTTGTAAAACCTACCAAGTCCAGCATGGGGATTGGTATGAATGTTAGTGGTATTATTTCAAACATTGGTTTCTCCAGCGAACAAGACCCTTTTGGAAATGATTTGGTTTTTGCGCGTTATTACAGCCATGAGCTTGTTGCTTGGCGCATGTCTTTAGGCTTATCGGGTGGGCAATTCCAAAGCCTACAAACTGACAGCCTGGGAGCGGCATTGAGAGAATTTGATTCCAGCCGAACTCAGCTGAATGCCTTCATTGGAATAGGTGTGGAACGGCATATTAAAACCAGTGGAAGACTGGATCCTTATTTCGGAGGGGAACTGAATTTAGGGATCATTGGAAAGTCGCGCATAAAATCCTCAACGAGTCTGCAAGACACAAGTGGTACGAGCAGAATTGAAGTGGATGAGCAATATAAAGGTGGTGTTCAATTCGGAATTACCGGTATTGCTGGATTGAACTATTTCTTGACCGATAATTTTGCCCTTGGAGCCGAATATAGATTGGGATATTCGTTTACCTCAACAGGAGGCGACTTCGATATCATTACGACCAACACACCTATCACCGGAAATCCTACGATTCAGCGCGAAACAGGAAGTCAGGTAATCAGGCAAAACACTCTCCTTACGAGCGGTACTATTGGGATTCGGCTTTCCTACTTTTTTAACGCTCCGAAGAAGGGTTAAAGCTTAAGCGAAATTGTTCTTGCGACCTTGAATTACCCCAAGAATTTTTCCTTTTGGTTCGTTTAGCTTTGGGTAATTCACAGCCTTCGATTTGAAGTTCAGGTCGGCTGGTAAACTAGGGTCAAACAAACATAAATTCGCCTCTAAATCTTCCTCCAACAGCGGGATTTCGAGCTTAAGCAATTTTCGAGGGTTGCTGGTAAAGCTTGAAATAATCTCACTCAAATCCTCTGCTTTGAAGGCTTGCATTAAGAGTGGAAGAAAAACTTCTATGCTCGCCATTCCAAATTCAGCGTTTTCAAATTCACAACGTTTTGCTTCAATTTCATGAGGTCTGTGATTCGAACACAAAACCTGAATATTTCCATTCTTTAATGCTTTGAGCAAAAACTTTCGATCGCTTTCTGAGCGCAGTGGTGGTTCAACTTTAAAGCTTGAGTCAAAATCGTGAAGTCGCTCATCATTCCATACGAGATTCGAAATCGCAACACTTGAACTGAGTTCATCTGAGTTTGCCTCAAGAATTCTTTTGAGAGCTTCCTTGGTTGAGATGCAGAAGAAATGCATTCCTGATTCTGTGTATTCAATCAGTTTTAAGTCTCGTACTACCCTAAGCTCTTCTGCAATGGCAGGAATTCCTCTAAGTCCCAATGAGGTACTTGTAGGACCTTCGTGCATCATACCTTCTGCAGCCAATTGGTGATCAATTGGGTGGCAGAGAAGCGGGGGCCTTAAGTTGTCTGAATATAGAAGAGCTAGCTTCTGAAGCTCAGGATTGTGGATGTCGTTGAGCCCATCTGAAAAAGCCGAAGCACCAGCTTCAGTCATATCATAGAGTTCGGCCAATTCAAGGCCTTCTCCTTTTTTGCTCAAGCCACCAATGGGGTAGACTTGCACGATGTGATTCGCTCCTGCATCAATGGCATATTTTATCGCCGATTTATTGTCGCGAAATGGGAATGTGTTCGGCATTGGAGCAACTCCAGTGAAGCCTCCTTTTGCTGCTGCTGCAAGTCCGCTTTCGAAATCTTCTTTGTGTTCAAATCCAGGGTCGCCAATCTGAGTCCCAAGATCGAACCAGCCGATGCTCAAATGAAGATCTTTTGAATGTATGACAGTGCCTTTACCAGTTGGAATTGGCTTTTCAGAAATGCGAACAACCTTTCCGTGATCAACAATGAAGTCGCACACTTTATTGTGAAATCTACTTTCTGGGCATAAGACTTTTGCGCGTTGGATGTGGATCATCTTTTCCAGAGTTTAATTAGTGCTATTTCAAAGAAAACGAACATCAAGGCTAGGAGAAGGGCCGTTTTCCAATATTCCTGTTCGCTTGAAATGCGTTCTACATTGGCTCGAATTTCATTGATATTCCCATCAATCACCCGAACCATCGGAAGCTTTTCGGCCATGTTTTCTAGCGAGCTTAGATCTAAACCAGTCATATCCGATTCCTTCCTGTTGAAGTTGAAAGCTAAAATGCCAAATTCCACATCATTTTGTTTCAGTCGGTAGAAGCCAGATTGAACTAAATTTTCATAGGATTTCACTTCAATAGTTTTTTGTCGTCTACGCTGAATGGGGATATAACGAAGGCTGTCCTTCGGTGCTAAGAGATATACTGCTTCAGGGTCTTGTTGTTTTGGAAGTTTGAAAGAAGCCCAATCCTCCTTGCCAATAAACTGAAAAAGTGGTCCAGATTCGTTTGACCTTAAAATCATCTGATAAATGCTTGGAACGAACAGGGCATGCTTGCTCATATTTCCATAGGAACCTGAAAGGGGAGAGGAGAAAACGTACATCTGACCACCATTGATTCGTTTGTTTCTTAAGAAAGGCTGTCCGTCGCTGTATGAAATAAGCAGCTCTTCACCGCTCGCGCCACCATCCTCTATGAGAGCGCGTCCACGGCCTTTTGGAAGGTCGATGTTCTCAGGAATCCGTTCAAATACTCCTTCAAAGAATGGATGTTCGAGAGCAATGTTCCCAAGAAGATATTTGCTGGTATCCCACGACCTAAACCGCGACATTTCTTGAAGACTTAAAAGTGCATTCAGGTCTTCGATGGAGCAAGCTGGACTTGGGAAAAGGCAAACATCAGAACCTTCTTGAAGTGCTTGACCCAGTGTTTGAATGAGTCCAGATGAGAGTAGGTCAAGGTCGGCGAGAATAATCAGGTCAGCTTCAAGAATTTGCTGAGGCTCCGCTTTATCGCTTTTGACAATCTCATAATGAAAGCTTGAGTCGGCCTCCAAAAGATTCCCCAAAGCAGTGGTCAACTTCTCGTCATTTGAAATGCCTAAAATGTTGTACTTCGAACGGATTTGATAACTGAAGTAAAGACTGTTGTCGAATGTCACAGGATAATCGTCGATTCTCAACTCAGCCTCGATGAAGCCATCGTCTTGAACTTTGTAACTCAAGTTTGAGCGTATCTTACTTCCTGCAGGAATCTCCAATATTTCTTGCGATCGCTGGCTACCGTTGATGAATAGATTTACTTGCACATCACGCTCATCTTCATTGCCGTAATTACTCAATTCGAAGTGAATGATTTCGCTTGCTCCTTGCTTTCTTACAGGAATTTCAAACCAGCAAGAATCGATCGAGAGGTTTGATTTCTGCTCAATTTGAATGGGTATAAGACGAATCTCGCTTTTTGAAAATCCGTCCAACTGTAGAGTATCAAATTGGAAGTCGGAAATCATATAAACCAGACTGGGCGAAGATTCTTTGGTGCTGAATCGATTCAACAATTCTTCTAGCTCAGGCTGGAGCGGATTGCTTTCGATGGAAGCAATGTTTTCCATACTTCGTTCTCGGTTCTGGAAGCGGTTTCCTTTTGATCTGAAGTCGTTGCTCAGTATTAGGTATTCGGTGTTTGCAGGATGCGATTTTACCAATTCGTGAGCGATTCGTTTGGCATTATCAAGCCCACGACCTTGGCTACTTAACTGATCCATGGAAAAGGAATTGTCTACATAAATTCCAATTTGATCGTGAACACGTGCCTCCTCAGTACTTGGAATGTAAGGTTGTGCAAAAGCGAAAATCAAGAAGGTAAGGAGAAGTAATCGCGAAAGTAGAATTAACAGCTCCCTGAGTCTGCTCGTAGAATGTCGCTCTTCTTTGATCTCCTTCAGGAAGCGAACATTACTAAAGGCAATGCGCTTCGCTCTTCTGAATTGGAAGAGGTGAATGACAATGGGGATGCTTAAGGAAAAAAGGGCGAAGAGAAATTCGGGGTGCAGGAATTTCATTCAGCGCCGAAGTTAAAATTATTGCTCATCAACTCAACTGATGTTTTCACGGAGTGTCCTAAAGTCTGTGCCGCTGGGCTGTTCAAAGATTTCTAGGTCAAAGTGTTGAACTGTCGCCGACAAATGATCAAATATATCTGCCATGATTCGCTCATAATTCACCCAAACTTTATCGGAGCTAAAAGCATATACCTCAAGAGGTAAACCTTCGGGGCCAGGTGCAAGCTGACGGACCATGCAGGTAAGATCTGTATTGATCTTAGGGTGAGCCTTTAAGTAGTACTCGATGTAGTTCCTAAAGAGTCCAATATTGGTCATACGGCGCCCGTTGATAAGAACCTCCACTGCAGCATTCGTATCCTTGTTGTAAGTCTCGATTTCATTTTGCCTGTGTTGAATGAATTCCTGAATTAGACTGACTTTCGAGAGGTATTCCAATAATTTTTCATCCGCAAATTTGATGCTGCTAATTTTAATGTTCAGGGCACGCTTAATCCTCCGGCCACCAGACTCCGACATCCCGCGCCAGTTCTGAACTGAGTTGGAGATGAAGGCATAGGTTGGCACCGTTGAAATTGTGTTGTCGAAGTTTTTAACCTTTACAGTATTCAAGGAAATATCTATCACATCCCCGTCGGCTCCATAAGAAGATACCGTGACCCAGTCGCCAACTCGAATCATGTCGTTGGCCGCAAGTTGAATGCTGGCAACAAATCCCAAAATCGTATCCTTAAAGACGAGAATGATCACTGCCGTTAGAGCTCCCATAGCCGTCAAAACGGTCAGCGGACTTTGACCAATCATTAAACTCAATATCAGAATTGCTGCTACAATACCAATGACAATTTTCATCAGCTGTATATACGAGTTGATGGGTTTGTCTTTGAATATGACAGATGATTGAAGAATGTCCTTGAGGGCATTCAGGAAGGAGTAAATGACGGAGATTATGATGACGATTATGAAAATCTCAATTCCCGACTTTAAGATTGGAATGAGATTTACGAAGTCCGCGAAAATCAGGTCTGAAAAGAGCGCAACGGCTAGCGCGGGAAGAATATTGGCCAAACGCTCAAAAACCTTCTTCTCGACTAGAATGTCATCCCAATTTGATTTGGTATGGACAGAGATTCGGGTGATGATTCGAACGATGACGGATTTCCCGATGAAATTCAGGACAAAGCCAAGAAGGAACAAAGCCAACAGCAGTATGCCGAGCTTAATGTAGATTGCCATTTCGTGGGCAATTCCAAAGCTTTTGATGTAGTCGAGTAGTTGTGTTGAAATCAGTTCAGACATCTCGGCAAATCTACAAACTCATGGCTTGAGTGGTGCTAAAATGGGTAACCAATTCCAAGGTTCAAGTGGAAGTTTCTTAGTACAGGAGCTCCAGGATCGATGCCTTTCGATGCAAGCAGCAGATCTGTTTGGGTTTTAGGCTCAAAGAACCAGCGTTCTCCAAGAAGGCGAGAAGGGTCGTGCACTTTGGCACCGACGTCCAAGCGAATGATGAAAAAATCTAAATCGATGCGAGCTCCAAAGCCAGTTCCCAAAGCAAGCACCTGATAGAATGTCTTGGGATTGAATTCGCCGCCAGGGCGATCGTCATCTTTGTTCAAGAGGAAAATGTTCCCAGCATCAACAAAAAAGGCCCCCCGGTACAATTTGCTGATCTTAAATCGGTATTCCAGGTTGGCCTCCAATTGTAAGTTTCCAAGTTGGTCGATGTCGAGTACTGCCGAACTCACGTCGCCAGGTCCAATCGTACGAGTTGTCCATGCTCTTAGTCCATTCGACCCTCCAGCGAAAAAGCTCTTTTCGAACGGCAAGGCTGGGAAGTTTCCATAAGGAACTCCAACTCCTACGTAAGCCCGACCAACGAGGTCGCCTTCTTTGCTCACTGATCGATAAATGCGGTAGTCGGCTTCGAGGCGAATAAATTGGGCGAATTGGATTCCAAAGAATCGGTAGTTCCCGGCTGTATCGGTTGCTTGATTTGTGATTTTAAACAGCGACTGTATCGCATTTCCACTCAATTCTATTCCAGATTTGAAATAGGTGAAGTTCCTTTTTCTACGTGCAGATTGGGTGGAGTAGGTATAGTTCAGTTTACTCGAGCTGATGAGGTGATCCGAATATTGATAAATCAACTCGGTGTCTTTAGTGTCTTCAATTTGTTGTTTGAAAAAGGGTTCTTGTTCAATCCAAACCAAGCCCAAGTCAATTGGAAACACTTGAAAACTATGGTAATCCGATGCTTGCCAAGAATAATTGAATGAAAGGTTGAGTGCGCGCATTCTATAATCCGGACGAGCTTGAGACCTTAAGCCAAGGTCAAATCGCGTTTTTGGGTTGGTATACTTCGGAGTTTTTTTCATGCTTGGAATGAGCAGGCTGGGAACGAAATAGCTCAGTTCTACCCCGAGTTCTCTGGTATTGAATATGGTGTTCGCAGAGCTTGCTTGAGTTACTTGTTGATCTTCGAGTCCTCCAGTCACACTGAGCTCAAGATTATCAGCGCTTCCCAGTGTGTTGCGATTGCTGTAAACAACGCCTCCAGCAATACCGAGGTTTCTGTTTCTATGGGTTCCTTCAAGCTCCAAACTCATGGCTTGTTTCTTTGCCATGCTCATATTTATGTAACAATCCAGTTCATTGGGTCCAGCCGAACTCTCTTCAAAACGAATCGAAATTGACTTAAACACGCGAAGAGCACCCAATCGTTTGTAGGTGTAGTCGACAAGATCTTTGTCGTAGAGGGAATTCGTTTTTATAAAAATGGATTTCTCCAACATTTTGGGATTCACTTTAATCTGGTCGGCGTTCAGGAAATAGATTCCGCGGGTTGCTGACTTTATTGTGTCTTCACTGATTGTCGGATTTTTAAGACTGTAGTTGGCATTGACGAGGATGCGATTCACTCGATATTTTTCGTGCGGAGTATAAATCAAACTGTCTTCATCGTTTGGCCCATAAACAGTCTTGCTTTTGTCCCTTAAAATTATTTCTACGTCCACTTGATGATTGCCCACTGTAGAGTCCATCCGAAAGAAAACATATTCCTTCCTGAAGTTGTAGAAACCAGCATTTTTCAAAACTCGTGTTGTTCGATCTCGCTCACTGGCAAAAACGTCCTCATTGTAAATGGTTCCGATTCTTAGCTTGGTGTCACGGGCCCCACGAACCAAATTCATCATCAAATTCGAGTCTGTCTCAGCAAACGAAATCTTTCTCACGTGATAAGCATCGCCCAGGGTGCAGTTGTATGTCGTAATGGCTTTCTTTTTCCTTATTCCGTATACTTTATGTGAGGCTTCCACTGAATTGAAAAAGAATCCCTTCTTTTTGAGCTGGAGCTGAAGCTGTCGACTCGATTTTTCACTCAATGTTGAATCTAAGAGGACTAAAGGTTCCCCAAGTTCAAGCCACTTGTCTCCTCCTTTTCCTTTTTCTGCACGAATCTCACCGCGTCGGTACATCCAGGGGTGCAAATAGACCAACCCAAGAAATTTTTTGCGACTGGCTTTCTGTTTTAGAATTCCTTCCAGTTCCTCCAAATCCAGAGACTCGCGGTATTCTTTCTCTCCGATTAGGTCAAAGCGGTTTTTTTTGAGGGCGACTTCACCATCGGGAACAAAGCGATGAACCGTGCAGGAGCTGAAGCAGCTTGCGATGAATAGGATGATGCATGTACGAAAAAGCCACTTCATTCGAACGGCAAAACTATTTCATCCTTTTGGAGAACTTTCACAGGCATTGATTTTCTTTGAAGAATCGAATGTTATCCAAACAGAACATATCAAAAATTAGATCTTTAAGCCAAAAGAAGGTTCGCATGCGCGAAAAGCTTTTCGTCGCTGAAGGTCCTAAGGTATGCGAAGAATTGTTGCAATCGGATTTGGAAGTAACCGATGTATTTGGCGAATCCTCTTGGTTTTCTTCAAATATGCATCTACTAAAAAGTAGATCGACGAGAATGCATGAGGTAGATGGGAATGAATTGAAGAAAATTAGTTTCCTCAGAACCCCCAACGAAGTACTTTGCATAGCAAGAATTCCTGAGAAGCAGGCTCTAGATGAAAAGAAGGCACTGCTCTGCTTGGATGAGATTAATGACCCAGGGAATTTGGGAACGATACTTAGAACGGCAGATTGGTTTGGAGTAGAAGATGTTCTTCTCTCCAATTCCAGTGTAGATCCCTACAATGAAAAGACTGTGATGGCGAGTATGGGCTCATTGTTTCGGGTAAACCTACACCAAGCGGATTTGGGAGAATTCCTAATGAAGCAAGACGCGGGAAGAATTTATGCGGCTCACCCAAGGGGTGGAAATGCAAGCGGACCCCAAATTGACAACCCCATATTCTTGTTCGGAAGTGAAAGCCATGGTCTTGGCTCCGATTTGCTCAAAGTTTCAGGAAATAGAATTACGATCCCCGGGGCTGGTAAAACGGAAAGTTTGAATCTGGGTATTTCAGTCGGAATTGTTCTTTCTGGCTGGTTCCAAAACAGATGATGAAGAAAACTGGATAGATGAAGGAAATTTTAATTTGCAACGACGACGGCATTTTCGCGCCAGGGATTCAAGCTCTCATTGAATCGATGCGTCCTCTTGGAAGAATAACTGTAGTGGCCCCCGACAGCCCTCAATCTGGCGCCGGACATGGCATTACGCTCAACTCCACTCTGCGAATCAACAAGGTTAAGGATGAGGAGAACTTGAAAATGTACAGCACTTCGGGAACTCCGGTAGACTGCGTTAAGTTGGCAGTGAATGAAATCATTCAAAAGAAACCTGATCTATTGGTCTCAGGAATCAATCATGGTTCGAACGCCTCAATCAATGTTTTGTACTCAGGCACCATGTCTGCGGCCATGGAAGGAGCCTTGGAAGGGATTCCTTCCATCGGGTTTTCTCTTCTTGATCACAGCATAGATGCAGACTTTGAAAGCTCGAAGCATGTTGCGCAGAAGATTGCAGTCAAGGTGTTGGAAACTGGTTTGCCTTGGGGAGTTTGTTTGAATGTGAACATTCCGAAGCTGAGTATGCAAGAGATTCGCGGGATAAAATGGTGTCACCAGGCTCGTGGTAATTGGACTGAAGAGTTCGACGGACGAACAGATCCTTCTGGGCAGAAGTATTTTTGGTTGACAGGGAAATTCAAACTCTTCGACGAAGATGAAGAGAACGACATAAAATCATTGGAGGCTGGATACGTCAGTGTAGTACCACAGCAATGCGACATGACAGCTTATGATGTTTTGAAGGATATGAAATCTTTGAATTTTGATTAAAAAAGATCACCTAATAACGGGCCTTGTTCTTGGGCTGCTGGTTCCACCATTGGTATTTTTAATCGTGTATTTACCAAACGAGACTAAAGGGAACTATTTAACCAATGCTTTCTTTGAGAACTTAGCACTGATGTCCATTTTCTTTAATGGACTGGCAATGTGGATTGTCATGAATGGATTTAAGTTGGATAAAACAGGCCGAGGAATTCTATTGGTGAATTTGATGTACGCATTGCTCTTCGTAATCTATTTCTACGCTCTTTGATGAAGAAGTTTTACATCATAGCAGGTGAGTCTTCTGGAGAGTTGCATGGATCGAATTTGATTAAGGCTCTCCGAAATCAGGACAACGAAACCGAGTTTCGTGTTTGGGGTGGAGACCGAATGAAAGAGGCAGGAGCGGAGGTCGTTCGAGATTATAGAGAGATGAACTTTATGGGATTCTCTGAAGTGCTGGCAAATCTGAGTACCATTTTGGATGCCATTCGATTCTGCAAGCAAGACATTCGTGATTACAAACCAGATGCAGTGGTTCTCATCGACTACCCCGGTTTCAATATGCGCATTGCGAAATATGTGAAGAAGCTTGGGATTCCTGTTTTCTACTACATCTCACCTCAGATATGGGCATGGAAGAAGGGAAGAGTTCATCAGTTGAAGAAAACGGTGGATGAGATGTTCGTTATTCTTCCTTTCGAAAAAGATTTTTACGCCGATTACGATATGGATGTGCATTATGTTGGCCATCCATTGCTAGACGCCATTGAGGCTTTCAATCCTGAGTCTTCAAATTCTTCAAATCAGATCATAGCATTGCTTCCAGGAAGCAGAATGCAAGAAGTAAAGAAGATGCTTCCCATTATGCTTGGAGTCGTTGAACGCTTTCCAGAGCTTAATTTTCAGGTTGCTGCTAGCTCAAGCATTCCAAAGTCGACGTACGACGAGATTCTGGGCACAAGTGGAGTAACCTGCTCAGAGATGAGCACGTATCAATTGTTATCGGAGTCGCACGCCGCTTTGGTGACCAGCGGGACAGCTACTCTGGAGACGGCCTTATTTCAAGTGCCACAAGTGGTCTGTTATAAGGGAAGTCCGATTTCAGTATGGTTGGCCAAGCGTTTAGTGAACATCAAGTATATCTCTCTGGTAAACCTCATTTTAGATCAGCCGGTCGTTTCAGAGTTGATTCAGGCAGATTTGAAGGCAGATCGATTGGAGAGTGAATTGAACTCTATCTTGGCGGGGTCTGGACGCGATCAAATGATTGATTCGTACGCCGATTTGAGAGAAAAACTTGGCGGCGGCGGAGCTTCAGAGCTTACAGCGAGCCTCATGTTGAAAACTCTGGAAGGCACTGCCAACTAAGCCTTTTTTACGGTTCTATTTTTGAAACGAAATTTCGTATGCGATACATACTTGCTATATCTATGATTATTCTCGGAAGCCTGCAAATTCAGGCGTCTGAAGTAATTGATGTGGGCATGTATTGGGACTCACGTCCAAAGGGTTCTGTGATTTCTGTTGCTCGCGGTTCTTACACTTTGATGGGGGATGGGAAGAAGATTCGCGACATGGCGAAAGCCGATGTCATTCAGTTGTCGATTTCAGGAAGTTCGGTTCAAGTTGCTTCTATGGGGGTCACGCTTGGCGCTTTTGGCAAGCTAAAATTGATTCGACAGTCTTGGGGGAGCAGCCTCAATATTAAAGCGGTGAACCCTTCTTATCCAAGAAGAGAATACAACGACAACATATTTGTGACTGTTTCTGGCGGAAAGCTTAAGATGGTGAACAATGTCTACATCGAGCATTACATTGCTGGTGTAGTGGAGGCGGAGAGCGGGATTAAGGAGGGGTTTGAATACTACAAAGTGCAAGCAATCATTGCGCGTACTTACGCCCTGAGTAACCTAAACAAGTTTGCACACGAAGGATTTAACCTCTGCGACAATGTTGAATGTCAAGTGTACAAGGGTAAGAGTAAACGCAACGCAGAAATCATTCGTGCAGTCAACGCAACAAAGGGTCTTGTAATCGTGGATAAAGACATTGAATTGATCAATGCCGTATTTCATTCGAACAGTGGAGGGCACACAGTGAATTCGGAAGACGCTTGGTCGAAGCCTGTGCATTACTTGAGAGCCATCAGCGATGATTTTAGTAAGGATCAGCCGCATTATGCTTGGGAAGTGAACATCGATAAAGTGAAGTGGTTGAATTATCTATTTCGCCGCTTCAACTATCCAATTAGCGATCCTTTAGCACGAGAGTATGTGATGGATTATTGTCCTTCGAGTCGTGAAGTGTTTTTAACTCCCGTCGATACAAACATTCTGCTCAAAACCATTCGCCGAGATTGGGGACTGAAGTCAACCTACTTCAGCATAGAAGAGGTAGGGGAGAGCATACGGGTGCGCGGGAAGGGTTTTGGTCATGGTGTGGGCTTGTCGCAAGAAGGAGCTATGAAAATGGCGAATATGGGCATACCTTTCAATGAGATTCTTCATTACTACTACCAAGACATACATCTCATTCACCTCAGTGCTCTAGATTTCTTCAGAGCAGAGTAGGAATCCAATTATTCGTCTTTTGGAATGCAAGCTATTTAGCTTGCGTCAATGACCTTCCGACTGAAGCTTAGTCTTTGTTTGTTTGCCTGCATTCTTGGGATTCTACTTTCACATTACGATTTCATTAAGCTCGAAGCAGAACAGCACATAAAGCTATTGGTTGGTTTCGCCTTCCTTCTGATGTTTCAGAGCTATACGAAGGCTCGCTTTTACGACTTTACATTCTGGACAATTCTCATCAGTTTTACTGCATTGGGCTATGTAAATGAGAGTTCAGAGAAAAGAGTTCACCTAAATCACTTCAGCAAAGCATTGAAGCCAGCATACCTTGACGCCGAGATCCTTGAGACTAAACCATATAGAACTGGACAGAGATTGATTGTTCGAAGCCTGCGAGTCTTTGAAAATTCTTATGAAATGTACACTTGCAGTGGTAAACTCCTCTTGCGCTCCTTTGATAGCAATGGAGCTGAGGTGGGCGACCTCCTTCGTTTTCCTCTGCGACCAAAGTTGATTGTGAATGATTCAAAGAATGATTTTGACGCTAAGTCATACTGGAATCGACAAGGCGTGTTTCACGAACAAAATCTTGGAGAGGAACTGACATTATATTCTCCCGAAGAAATTCAAGTGACCTTTAGAATACGGGACGAACTTAAAAGGCGCCTCAATATGCTGTACAATGTCTACGAGACAGGCTTTTTGAATGCCCTACTGATTGGAGATAAAAACAGCATGTCGGTGGAGGAGAAGGCAAGTTTTAAACGAGCCGGCCTCATGCATATTCTTGTGGTAAGCGGAATGCACGTAGGTATTGTCTACTTGCTCATCACCTTTTTAATCAGGCCCTTTAGATCCCTTCGAAGCCATAAATTTCTTGAAGTAGTCGTCGTTCTAACCGGTATTTGGACCTATTCCTTTTTAACGGGAAATGGTGTGAGCGTTTTGCGTGCTTGTACCATGTTGAGTCTCTATACGGTTCTGAGAGCTTTAAATAGGAAAGTTAAGGGCCTTGATGTTCTTTTGATCAGTGCATTCTTTCTTCTTGCCTGGAAACCCGCGGAGCTGTTCAGTCTAGGCTTTCAGCTATCCTATTCTGCTATGGTTGGAATTTTCCTTTTGTATCCAAGATTCACTGGATTTTTTCGACCGCGTCAAAAGCTGCTCGTTTATGCATGGAATCTTACGTGCCTTTCTTTAGCAGCTCAAATTGGTACTTTGCCGCTCATCTCATATTATTTCGGAGAGATCGCTGTTTTTTCCTTGATTAGCAATCTACTTGTATCGCCGGTTTTGGTCTTGCTCATGGCAAGTGCCTCTCTGAGCATTGTCGCCGTTGAAGTTCCACAAATACTTATGCTCCTGCAAAGTTGTACTAAAGGGTTACTGTACTACATTTCGCTCATCGCTTCCCATATTGCACAAGATGACAATGCGGTAATAATGTATAGAGCGAGTGTTGAGCATGTGCTTTGGATTTACTTAGGGATTTTCCTACTTGCTTTCGGGATGAAGCCCAGCCTACTTAAATGGAGTCTTTCGGCAGGAAGTCTGCTATTTATTGTTGGTTGTATTTTGAATTTTTGAGCAAAAAAAAACCCCCAGATTGGAGGATTTAAGTTTTTGAATGCTTTGAAGCTTATTCCGTACCAGAAGTACCCATTCCTTCAAACTCTTCAGCGTATTCGTCTTCATAACCAACCATGATGACAACGCAACCTTTTGGGATTGACCTTGTGTCTTCCGCAATGGAAGCAGGAATGAGAAACTCAAAATAGATGTAAGGTAGGGGTTGACTAATGTCTGGTTCATAGGTGAATTGACCATCTTCGCTGTTAAACGATGCAAGTTCTTGTCTCTTCTTGACAAACTCATTGTCGCTATACACCTTTACCTTAATATTCTGAGGTAAGTTTTCCGTATTGAATACAAAACGGTGCTTGGTGTCGAACATGAGAGGGAAGGAAACGGACTTCTTTTGATTGTAACGGCGAAAGAAAATGCGCTGAACTGACATGTTCGTGTATCGGTAAGGAACGAGTTCTTTTTTGAGTTTAACCTTGGCGTCTTCTACGTCACAGGTTGTGCGTCGTTCTTGCTTAGAAGTTGCGGCAACGAAGCCAAATGCGATGAAAGCAAGTGAAAGGATGATTAGGTTTCTCATTATACCTCAGTAATTAACGTTCTCAATTCAGCTATTTTGCTGGAAATTTCATCAAGTTCTTTGTCTTCAATAACAACTTTAGCAAAATCGATGCTTCCGTTTTCGTCTCTTATGTAATCAATCTGATTGAAATAATCATAAATGCCTTTTAAGCCTGTCATAACCTCAGAGATGTCCTCCATGTTTCGGTCTGTGCTTTCAAGTGCGCTGATTAGATTCCCCAAAATATTTAGTTGTTCTACCAAGCGCTTGCTGATTTTAGCCTTGTTCTCCTTGTTGAAAGCTTTGCTACCGAGGTACATTCCTTCAACCCATGCGCCACCAAAGATTACATAAGTCTCAGCACGCAAATCATTTTCAGAAACGAAGACGTCTGTGTTTTCTTGAATTTCAACAAGAAGATTTAGAATACTGTCTTGGTTGCCAAGGTTTGACTCAAAGCGGTCGTATAGACCATTTTGATTGAACACAGAACCAAATCCAATTCCTTCCGAAAGTTCCTTGACAGCAACCAATAGAGACTTGGAATTTTGTGATTGTGAATTTAGAATGGTGTAAGCCAAATCAGCGGAAAATACACCGAAGTTCAGAAGCTGTGTGTTCTTTCCAACATACTTACTGGCATTTTCAGGGTTAGCTGTAATGCCTTCCATGTACCCTAGGCCAGAACGTTTGAAGATGGTTCCAATCTGAAGGGCAGAGGGGAGGTAAAAACTATGCTCTGGCTCTGGAAGTTCTCCAGACTCTTCCATGAGCATTTCTTGCTGGAGTTTATCCTTAAGATTTTCGTTTGATTCTCCTGTTGATTCACCACATGCGTAAAAGGCGAAGGTGAACGCTATTAACAAGAAAACAGAGAGTAATTTTTTCATCCTATTTGGGCTTATTCGGCAAATTTAATGCTTGAATCCTGAATAAAAGACAATGCAACCAGAGGTCGAACCGCCATCTTCAATTGATGGAACTAAGTAATTGATAAAAATACGATTGTTTACGTGGGCTTCCGGTGGATCGTACACGATGACTTTTTGTCCTGCATCTGCTGAAAAAAGAAGCTTTCTTCCAGGGAAGTTCGCGGGAGCATTCCATATTTCAACTTTTACGTCGTCGGGAAGTTCACCTTTATGAAAAATGAATCGGTATTCCGCGTCGTGAAAAAGTGGAATTTGCAACTCCTTAAGAAGAGGATCTTCTTCAGCAATGATTTTTGAAACCTTGAAAGCATAGTATTTGAAAGGTTTCAATTTATCCTGGCTTTCAGACTTCATCGCTTCCCAATCACAGCCTTGGGCAAAAAGCGCTGGAATCGAACCGAACAGCAAAAGGGAAAGGATCAATAATTTTCTCATTCTGCTTGATTCTTGGTGAGCTTAGTCCGGATTGAGCTTAGTGCGTTTTTAAAGCTCATGATTTCTTCGGGTCTCAAAGTATGCTCGTGGAATTCGTACTGGTCTTTTGGATAGTCTTCTGAGGCAGAAACGCTCTTGTGGAGCTCCTTCAATTCTGTAGCCAAATTTTGAAGTTCCTCTGGATCTCCTGGGTGAAGTTCAAGACCTTTAATGATGTTGTCAAGCATATAGGTTTGCTCAACAATTCTTTTTCCCAATTCCTCGTTTTGTCCGGTTGAGTATGACTCAAGACTGACGTACATCCCCTCAATCCATGCTCCTGTAAAAATGACCATAGCAGTGTGCTCTTCATTGGTCTTTTCTATATAGTCGTCTGTTTGCTCTTGAATTTGAAGAACGTACTTCAAAACAGAATCTTGATTGTCAATATTGGCTTCGAAATTCTCCAGAATTGTTTTGGTGTTAAAAATCTCGCCCATTCCAGCCTCTTCAGAAAGCTGCTTCATCGCTTTGAGGTACTTTCTTGAGGATTGATTCTGATCGTTTAGAACACAATAGAATAAGTCAGCGGAGTACACACCAAAGTTGAGCAGCTTGCTCATTCTGGTGCCGTATTGATTAACATTCTCTGGTGAATTGACCAACCCATCTGAAAAAGCTAAGCCAGATTTTTGAAAAAGGGAGCTCAAATGAAAGGCAGAAGGAATGATAAAACCGTTGTCTTCGGGAATATCATCCATTGAAGATTGTGTCTCCGAAACCTCCATTTCATCTTCAAGAGAGGCGTCACTTTCCGATGGAGCATCGCTACTGCAAGAACCTAAGCTCATTCCAAGAAGAAGAAAAGCAGCAATTGAATATGACGATAAGGAATTGAGCATATTCTTAAACGTTTTTATAACCAGACGCTAGAACAATGCAACCCTTTTGAATGACTTCATCCTCAGTGTCCTCTAGTGCTGGAACAATGTAGTTTATGTAGACGCGGTTTTTTAAGTATTCCTCGTCCAACTCAAATGTGAATTGCTTCTCAGAAGATTCCATGATCTTAACTGGATTCTTACGCATTCCCATCGGTTGGTCATAAACTTCAACTTTAACGTCGACGGGTAAACCTTCACAATTCACGACGAATTTGTATTTAGTGTCGAAGAAGAGAGGAATTGCAACCTCTTTGACTTGGTCGTAATTCTTAAAGGTCACGTTTGTGGTAGTAGTTCGCTCGTATCGATAAGGAACCATTTCTTTTTTCACCGCTTGAATCGACTCACTTCGTTTGCAAGCATCATTGACTCCGGCTTCTTTCTTACCTCCGGATAAAGAGGTTCCTAAGATGAAAACAATGGCCAGTAGGCCACTTGTGCTAAGGATTGATTTCAATTGCATGATGTTTTCTAACTGTTAGTGATTAAGTTTCTCATATTGGTTACACTCTTGGCGATCTGATCGATATGAGCCTGAGTGATTTCGTAACCATCTCCACCTTTGTTGTCTTGCTTTTCACTGATTTCATAAAGTGAAAGAAGGCTTTTCATTTGAGATCTTAGTTCGTCCAATTTAGGAGATGTTTGCTCGATCTGAGACAATAACCCGACCACATTTTGAAGAACCGTCATTTGCTCAGCAATTCTGGCGGGAATACTATTTGAATTGTCTCTTGTAGAATTAGCACCCAAATGCATTCCTTCAACCCAGCCACCAGCAAAAATGATTACTTCTATCTCGTCTTGACCATTCTCGTGAATGTGCAAGTCAATGCGGTCTTGAATATCAATCAATAGGTTTAATACTGAATCCTGGTTTCCAAGGTTGGCTTCGAAGCGCTCCACGAGGTTAGTTCCGTCAAAAACACTTCCCATTCCTACTTCCTGAGAAACATCCTTGATGGATTTTAAAAACTCCTTACCGGTTTGAGTTTGATCGTTTAAAATGCAATAAGTCATGTCCGCAAATAGAATCCCTAAGGCCAAAGACTTATCGACTGAGGTCGTTAAGTTGTTTGCGGCATTTGGATTGACCACTAAACCTTCCTGGTAATTTAAACCGGCGTTCTTAAAAATGGAACCGATTTGTAATGGACTTGGAAGCATGAACACCTGATCTGGCTCATCATCTTCCTCAAATTCCATTTCTATATCGTCCCCAGAAATTTCATCTTCGATGGCGTCGGCCACGGTATTGTTGGAGTTATCCCCTGAAGAACAGGAGGCTAGCGTGAACAAAAAGGTCACTGCAAAAATTAGAGCGGATATTCTCATTGAATGATGGATTTTTCGATGGCTACGAAGATAATTAAACATTTCGATAGAACAATACTCAAAGTCGCGTAGGTAAAGGCTTTCACGTGCTTTGTCAATTGGCGAAGTTTTTTACTTTTGAGAGCATCATGAATCACAGGTAACCTCGACTATGACCCTACTTACTACTATGTTGAACGCTGGAACCGGCACCGGAATGGATGTTCTTGACCTCATCGCCCTTCTCGTCTTCCTCGCTGCCATCTTCACTTTCATCAATATTCACTACCTCAAATTGCCCGCCACTATTGGTCTAATGATCTTGGCTTTAGTCATGTCTGTGGTCATCGTTGGAATTGGAATTTTATACGAGCCCCTGCGGAATGCCGCAGAGGAAATAATGCTCGAAACGGACTTTACAGATGTTCTTTTGAATATTATGTTGAACTTTTTACTGTTTGCTGGAGCCCTGCATGTCGACTTCCAAAAATTAAAAGAAGAAGCAGCCTCCGTTTTGGTTTTGGCCACTGTAGGTACACTGCTTTCTACTTTTTTAGTAGCTACGGCAATGTATTATGTGATTGGCGCCCTAGATGTCGGTTTTGAAGTGACTTACATACATTGTTTGCTTTTTGGAGCATTGATATCTCCTACGGATCCAATTGCGGTATTGGCCATTCTTAAAACGACAAAAATCTCTAAGAACTTGTCCATTAAAATTGAGGGAGAATCTCTTTTCAATGATGGGATTGGTGTTGTTGTCTTTTTAACCATTCTAGGAATTGCCACAAGTTCAGGTGGTGGCGAGTCCATGGAAGCGTCTAGTGTAGGCTTCCTGTTCGGTCAGGAAGTGTTCGGTGGAATCCTCATGGGACTCATGCTCGGATTCTTTGCTTATTACATTCTAGAAGTCATTGACAACGAACACATGGAGTTGGAGGTACTCACAACCTTATCCCTTGTATTGGTTGGTGGGCAGGCAGCACAGAGCCTACACATCTCAGGTCCACTTTGTATGGTGGTTATGGGATTGGTTATCGGTCAAGGAAATTCAGAGGATACTGAAGAAGAAGGTATTGCTGGTGAATATGTCCTCAAGTTTTGGGAGTTGGTAGATGAAACGCTCAACGCGATACTCTTCATCTTAATTGGTCTGCAGATATTGATCATTACGTTTAACATGGACTACCTCTTAGCGGGTATCATTAGCATTTTCGTAACCCTTGGTTGCCGTTTAGTTGGAATTGGAATTCCACTCATCGTGATGGGTTTCTTCAAGAAAATGGATAAAGGCACGATTCCTATCCTGACCTGGGGTGGACTGCGCGGTGGACTTTCAGTTGCATTGGCACTTTCCCTTACAGGCGAGATTCCTAAAGATGTTACAGAATTGATTGTAGCTATCACTTACTGTGTAGCTCTCTTCTCGATTTTGGTGCAGGGAATGACCATCGAAAAACTCGTTAAACGCTACGCCGAATAGGAAAGGTCCTTCAAAAAGTTTTTTTTAAAAGGGTGCTCAATATTGAGCACCCTTTTTTTTGCCCTGATGACAGGTTGTTTTCCGTCATCGCTTCGACCCTTCGGATAATGAGTATTGTCCGCCATTGCTTCGCTCCTTTGGGTAAAGAGTGTTGTCCGCCATTGCTTCGCTCCTTTGGGTAAACAGTGTTAGAGTGACCTAGTTATAAAGTGATGGAGTGCTAGAGTGGCGGAACTTCTTAAGTTAAGCTTCCCCATGAATGTGACGAATATCGAAGTCGACAAGCCGAACAACTCAGTACCCTATGCTTAAAGCTCTGATCTAATATTGTTGTAGGAAAGGCTAGAAGAAAAATAGAGGAGTGCAGAGGGATTAACGCTGCCCAAACATTCTCAGAATCTTTTTGAGAAGATCCAAATAGAGTGTGGCAATCATTGTAAGTGTCATGATCCAAATGACCATAACATTTGCCCAAAAGGTGGGCAATACCTCTCCAAAAAAGACTTTCGTCGGAGCGAAGAAGTGTGAACGGAAAGCCATTCCATCTCTGTATATCGGGTCAGTTTGTTGAATCAAACGACCATCCATTTCGATGTTCACATCCAATTCAAGCTTGTTTGTGACCAAATCGCGTAAGCTCTCGTTGTGATACTGTCGCTTTAGCGCGATGAAACCACCCTCATCTTTATATTTCTTATTTAGTTTACTCATCACCACGTCTCTCTGATCGGTAGTGTAATTGTAAACCTTGATGTAGAAGTTTTTTAAACGATCCAAATAGTCCATCAAATCGTAAAGAAGGTCGGAGTTGACCTCAACGGCATTCAACTCTTCCATGCGGTCAAATTGAATCTTTTTTGTGAGCTCATTCTGAATGGCAATCTCATTGCGTAGAAGGGTCAGTGATGAAACGAAATCCTGTTCATCCCGATCGTCTTTCTCCAGCATGTTCTGAATCTTGCCCACTTTAGCCTTCATCTTAGGTACCCAATAGATCTTTCGATAATCGGCCTTTTTCAACTCTTTGTCGTAAGGATAAATGGCCTGTTCGAACTTATTTTTGACAAATTGCTGAACAGAAAGTGCTTCAAAAGCCCATCGTGCGGTCATCATTTCCCCAATAACAGGCACAACTGTTCTGCTGCTAATCGTTGGATTCAGTTTATCGAACTTTACAATTACTCCACTAAAGATGAGCTGAGGAATGACCAAGAAAGGAATGAGAATGTATATAGTGACAGCCGAGTTGAAACTTGCTGAAATGTTTAGGCCGAGTGTGTTTGCGAAGCAGGCTGTAGAAAATAAGACCAGCCAATAATCGAAGTGCATCCCTTCGATGCCTAGAATTGAATTTCCGACCAAAACAAAGGTGAAAGTTTGAATGGCCGAAAGGCTAAACATAATTAGAATCTTACTCAGCAAATACATGCTGTTGCTGAGATTTAGGAACTTCTCTCGATTTCGAATCTTTTGATCGCGTATGATCTCCTCCGCACTTACTGTGAGGCCAACGAAGAGTGCAACCACCACAGACATAAACAAATATGCTGGGATGTTTTCGTTGTCCATGAAGACATAGTTTTCCTCTTCATGAACGTGATAAAAACGAATGAAGTAGGAGAGGAGCAAGGCCAGAACCGGACTTTCCAAAAGGTTGATGGCCAGATATTGTTTGTTGGTGAGCTTCGATAATACATCCCGAGTAACAAAAACAGAGAACTGCTTGATTGGATTCGGAATCTTAAACTCACTTTTTGGAGGAGTGCCTGGATCTTGAACATCGCGAATGTTCGGCGCAATGGCCTGCTTGTAATGCTCTACAAACTCGTCGGGTAGAATTTTACGCTCAAGAGTAAAGTTTCCATACTCGTCAACAACTTTCGATTCGATGATGTTGAAAATCAGTTCAGGGTTCACATGACCTGAAGAATCCATGTCTTCTAGGTTCGCATAATTCGCGCGTTTCTTGAAGTAAGAAATACCCTCAACAGGATTTCCGTAATAAATCAGCCTTCCACCCAAGTCAAGAATGAGCAATTTGTCGAACATCTTGAAGATTTCCGAACTGGGTTGGTGAATTACAGTGAAAATCAATTTTCCGCGCAAAGAAAGTTCCTTGAGCAAGTCCATGATGTTCTCTGAATCTCGCGAAGAGAGTCCAGAGGTTGGTTCATCAACGAAAAGAATGGGAGGCTCCCGGATAAGTTCAAGCGCAATGTTCAATCTTTTACGCTGACCTCCACTAATGGTTTTATCCATTGGAGAGCCTACTTTAAGGTCTTTGGTTTCCAACAAGCCTAAATCACGTAGGGTGTTTAAAACCATTTCTTCAATCTGAGCTTTACTCAAACGAGCAAAACACAATCGTGTATTGTAATAAAGGTTTTGGTAAACGGTTAAGTCCTCCATGAGAAGGTCATCCTGAGGGACATACCCAATAACTCCATCAATACGACTTTTAGGGTCGTTGATGTCAATGCCATTGATAGTAATAGCTCCTTCGGTAGGAACGTAGTTGCCATTTAGAACGTTGAGCAAGGTAGATTTTCCAGTTCCAGACCCACCCATGATACCGAGCAGTCCACCAGCTTCTTCAACAATGTCGAGTTTGTGGAGGCCAATGTTTCCTCCCTTGAACCTATACTGAATGTCTTTTGCCTTGAAAACGATTTTTTCTTTCTCGCTTACAGAAAGGTAAGCGCTAACAATGTCAGAGAAATAAATCGGAACGACTCTGGCATTGCGAATCGATGAGCCTTGAGGCACGATGTAGGATTTCCCCTTTTTAATGATCTGCCCATTGAGGTACAAATCTTCATCTCCGAAATAACGGAGAACATACATGCCTACACTAGGAAAGCGAAGAATGGAGCATTCTCCATCCAAATTTTCCGACATCTTGTATTTGCTTCTAGAGCGCTTGTTTGTGAGCTGCGTAGAACTGATGATCAGAATGTTTTCGTGGTCTGGAAGAGAGTATCGCTTATCGCTATCGAGGAACTTAAGACAGATGTCCGATTCTTCTTTGGGAATCTTGAATGAGTTGGAAACAAGGTTGATGAAACTCAGTTCGTGGTCTGAAATATTTTCATCTGCAAAGATGTATTCAATGAGACGAACCAAAACCACCACCTTCTGGCGTTGTTGTAGGTCTTGGTTAATTTTTGAACAGACGTTAAGAACCACATCGTCGTTCACTTCTTCCGAGCTCTGGGTGTCTGTTCCAGAGAAATCAATACCGTGATAGCGTTTTACAAACTCTTCGTAACGCTTCACATATTTCTGGGCAACCTTAGCATTTAGCTCCCCCTCGAGATAGTGTTGGACGACAGATCTACTCTGGCTTGTGATGTCATCGACATCCGAGGCCAGAGCAAAAAGTTTCATTAAGGCCTCTAATAGTTCCTCACTCATTTATACTGTCAAATCAGCCCAAATATAAAGACTCCGATAGAATATCAATGGTTGCTCAGTCTTTTTGTTTTCTACTCAACTGCCTCTGCAAATCTTTGTCCTTGATACTCTCGCGTTTATCATATAATTTTTTTCCTCTGGCAAGTCCAATTTCGAGCTTAGCCCAGCCCTTTTCATTGATGAATAGAGCAACAGGTATTATGGTAAGCGCTTGGTCTTTGAGTTTTTTGAGCAATTTCTGCAATTCTCTTTTCTGAAGAAGAAGCTTACGCACACGTCGAGGCTCTTGCTCAACATAACCGGCGTTCGAGTACTCTTTTATGTACATGTTTTTCACGTACAATTCTTCCTTTTGAAAGAAGCAATAGGATTCGCTTATGCCTGCTTCACCGTTGCGCACAGATTTTATTTCTGGTCCAGTTAACTGAATGCCAGCGACAAACTTCTCCAACAACTCATAGTTGTAGTAAGCTTTTCTATTTTTAATGTAAATGTCTTTGCTAGCACTCATGCTCGAACTCTCTTGCGAATCAACCAAACGAATATGAACAGAATTCCCGAGAAGAATGCCATAGATCCAGAAATGCTCGTACTGGTAAAATCGGCGAGAAAAAAGCCGCCAATGGCAATTATAAGGGCGAACGCACTCGAGAGAGTGTAAATTGATTTCATGCGATGGCTTATGAGCAATGCTGAGGCTCCAGGGGCGACCAAAAAGGCAACAACTAAAACGGCACCTACATTTTCAAATGAAACAACTACTACAGCGGTAACCAAAATCATCAGAAAATAATTCCACACTTTGATGCGAACTCCTTTTGATGCGGCGAAATCTGGATCAAATGAGGTGAGATTAAATCCTTTAAATGAAAATCGGAGCACAAGAATAAGAATGGCAAGAAGGCCCAATCCAAGCCAAAAGCTTCGTGGTCCCATGTCAGTACCATTCATAAACCAACGGTCTAAAGGGACGTAGGCGATTTCACCATAAAGAACATGTTCCTGATCAAGGTGTACTTGACTTGCGAAGACAGAAACCAAAATGACTCCAATCGAAAACAATACGGTGTAGATGAGTCCGATGGCACTGTCCTCCTTTAGTAAAGGAGATTTTTTGAGCCATTCGATGCTAAGAACCAAGACCAATCCGGCGAGGGCTGCTCCTCCTAAAACCCCAATCAAGTTGGTGTCTCCGAAGTAAAAGTACCCCATCACCATGCCTGGTAGAACCGCGTGCGACAAGGCGTCACCTATCATCACACTTTTGCGAAGGATGAGCAAATTTCCAACTAGACTGCAATTCAATGCAACCAAACCTCCAACAACGATGATCCAAATCGAGTCCATTAGCTATTCCCGAATTTCCTGCGAAAAGGCAGAACAGCAAAAACCATGAGGCTGAGGCAGATGACAATCCAAGGACCTGTTGGCATGGCAGGTAGAGTGTAACTGACAAATGAACCAAGCAGCCCGGAAAGTCCGCCCACAAATGCGCTGATCAAAAGAATGAGCCAAAGTCGATTGGATAAAGCTTTTGAAACGATGGATGGAGCAATGAGCAGTGCTGCCATTAAAACTACTCCTACAGCTTGAATGCCAATGGCGACGGCCATTACAGTTAAGCTCGACAAGATTCCGTTGTAAATGCGGACCCTCACACCAATGCTTTGAGCGAAGCCAGCATTGAAGGTGATCATTCGAAAACTTCGGAAGAATAGGATGAGGCAGGCGAATATCACTGCTGCGACAACAGTGATGTAGGTCAAGTCGTCTTGATTAATGGCAGCTGCCTTTCCGAAAAGAATGGCATCTAGCCCCGCCTGGCCAGCTCCGTAATTTTGCTGGATGTATGTAATGAGCATAACGCCAAGACCAAAGAAGACGCTGAGAACAAGTGCAAACAATGCATCAGGTCTCAATACACTTTTCCGACTGAAGTAGTCGGCGGCAATTCCCGAGAGTAAACCAGCTACCATAGCACCAATAAAAAGATGAATACCACTGCGAACAGGGTAGAGGATGAATGCCACACAGATTCCTGGAAGAATGGAGTGGGAAACAACATCTCCGAGCAGAGATTTGCGAGTTAGCACCATGAAGGTTCCAATACTTCCTGAGCAAGCTCCGATGAGGGCCGTGCCCAAAACAACGAGTCGTACGTTTGGGTCGCTGAATGAGAAGAATTGGAGGAAGTCGTTCATACGTCTAACTCTTGCATGATGCGCATACTTCCACCGTAAGAAGCAATTAGGTTTTTCGTCGTGAACACCTCTGAGGTTGGGCCCGAAGCAATCAGCTTATTCTTTAAGATGACCAGATGATCGAAATTGTCGCGGACACTTACAAGGTCGTGGTGGATCAAGACGATTGACTGCCCTTGAGACTTCATGTCGAACATCAAATCCAGAATGGCTTTTTCCGTTGCGGCATCAACCCCGGCAAAAGGTTCGTCCATTAAATAGAGTTCAGCACGCTGGGCTAGAGCTCGTCCAATAAACACACGTTGTTGCTGACCTCCTGAAAGTTGACCGATCTGAGTGTTCCTGTATTCAGTCAATTGAACACGTTCCAAACTTTCCTCAGCAATCTTTCTGTCTTCTGCACTGAGAGGAAGGAAAAGTCGACCCGGACGATATCTGCCCATGAGAATTACATCGAACACACTTACAGGATAATCCCAGTCGACGCTCTCACGCTGAGGCACATAGGAAACTCGCTTGCGTACTTTATCCAATTCCGACCCCAACATGCGAACGTTGCCTGAGTTGGCGGGAATGAGGTTCATGGCACTTTTTATCAAGGTGCTTTTACCAGATCCATTTGGTCCGATGATGCCTGTAATCTGGCCCGCTGGAATGCTCAAGCTTATGTTTTCTAAGGCAATCTTTTTACCGTAGGAAACGCTGAGGTTCTCTATGTCGAGTGCGGAATTCATTTGAGGGCCCTTACAATTAAATTCACATTTGAGCGAACCGTACCTAGGTAAGTTCCTTCTTCAGTGTCGGCTTCCCCCAGTGAATCTGAGAAGAGCTCGCCGCCGAGGTTGACAGAATATCCTCTCTGCCTGCAGCCTTCAACCACTGCTTCAATGTACTTTGGGGGTACAGATTGCTCGGTAAATACTGCGGGTATCTTTAATTTGATGATGGAATCGACCATGTTGGTTACGTCTCTCAACCCAAACTCTGCTGTGGTTGTGATTCCTTGAAGGCCCTTTACCCTAAAACTATAGGCTCGTGAGAAGTAGCTGAAGGCATCGTGCGAAGTGAACATGATTTTATTTCCTTCAGGAATGGTATTCAATTGCTCTATCGTCCAATTGTGAATTTTATTCAGGGAGTCCTGAAAAACCTTCAACCTCTCATCAATGGCGACGGCGTCATTCGGAAGAGCTTTGCTTAAGGTTGTGGCAATGTTTTGTACACTTTGACTCCAAAGCATAGGGTCGAACCAAACATGAGGATCGATGGCCGAGCCATGTCTTAAATAAGATTCAGGTGCAAAGCCTTCTGAAACCGCGCTCACGATTTTGTCGCCTCCGAGTTTCTGAAGGATGTCAGTCATTTTACCTTCCAACTCGAGACCATTGAATAGTATCACGTCCGCGCTGCGCAAAAGCGCTAAGTCATCGAGGGTAGGTTTGAAATAATGTGGGTCGATGCCCGGTTTCATCAGCGGAAAAACTTCAACTCCCTGTGGAGCTAAGTTTTGAGCAGCATCCCAAATCATCGTGGTTGTGCAAACTATTCGGAACGCTTTGTTGTTGATAGCACCTTTTTCACCCCCACAAGAGAGTAGAGCCAAGGATAGAACGACAGCGAACAGCGATTTTAATTTCATAGGACCTCTACGTATATATTGTTTGTTGCTTCTAGACCGAGTTCAATTGCATTTTCATTGCACATAATTGTAGCTGATTGATCCCATTCATTTTTGGCTCTCAATTGAATTCTAGAACCAATTCGAAGCCCTTTGCTCTCCATCATTTTTAAGAATTCACTCGACGACTCTTTCAAACCGACAACAATGGCTTCCTGTTCGCGGATTAAATCCGAGACTTTTAGATCGGCGTGACTTTTTACATTGCCATCTCTATCGGGAATTGGGTCGCCATGTGGGTCTCGCTTTGGGTTTCCTAAAAAGTCATCCAATCGATTCACCAACTCCAAGGAGTCGATGTGCTCCATCTGTTCGGCAATGTCATGAACCTGATCCCAGGTGAAATGGAGTTTTTCAAGGAGAAAGACTTCCCATAGACGATGCTTACGAAGAGTATGGATTGCAAGCTTTTCTCCTTCAGCCGTTAGCTTGCCACCTCTGTAAGGCGTGTACTCCAAGAGTTTTTTACCTGCCAGCTTTTTTAGCATGTCGGTAACGGAAGAGGCTTTGGTGTTCAATCGCTCAGCGATGGCGTTTGTACTCACCAACTCTTGTTCTCGTCCAGATAAACGATAAATCGCTTTTAAATAATTTTCAACCGATTCTGAAGCCATACTGCTCTTTGTTGAGGACGCAAATGTAAATTTTTAGACGTGTCTAAAAAACATTTTCTTCATCATTCCAAAGGCTTTCCGCAGTGGGGCAAAACTTGCCTTTACTCGGCGATTTATGCTCTTTATGTTTTTGAATTCGCTCGATGAACGCAGAGCTGAGAATTCCTGTTGGCAGGGCGACTATGGCGATTCCTAGAAGAGCAATAACACCACTCAACACCCTTCCCAATGCTGTTGCTGGAATGATGTCACCATAACCAATGGTTGTTAAGGTGGCAAGTGCCCACCAAATGGCTGCGCCGATGTGTGGAAATACATCTGGCTGTTCGTCTTTTTCAAGACTGTACATCAAAGAAGCCGCAATGATGAGGATGATGAGTACAGAAGAAACAACTATGAGCATGTCTTTTTTCTTTTCCTTCAGAATGTCGCCCAACATCCGGATGTTGCTTGAATGGCGATTCAGTTTAAAGAGTCGCACCAAACGCATCAGGCGAAATGCTCGAATGAAACGCATGTCTCCAAAACCAATCATTGGGAGATAGAAGGGAAGAATAGCGAGAAGGTCGATGACGCCATAGAATGAAAAGGCAAATTTTAAACGAACCTTGAAGCCAGATAGCTCTGGATAAAGCCGATCGGCTGTGAATAGGCGCAAGAGATATTCAATCGAGAAAACGACAACGGAAAACAATTCGAACCAATAGAGACTTCGATGATGCTCAGCGTGGATCTTCGGATATGAAGACAATATGAATGCAATCACATTGAGGACAATCAATGATGAGATCAGAAGATCGAAGCGCTTTCCATAAGACGTATTGGCTTTGTAGCCATTGAGGGTTTTGTATATGTGCTCTTTCATAAGCTAGATATCTATTCTCAAATGAAGTGCTTAGGGGGTAAATAGGGAATGAGAAATATCAATTGTGAAATATTCATATTAAAATGTATCTACATTAAATGTATATACATACATTTGTCCTGTGAAAATTGAAGAAGCAATACAGCAAAGTACATTTCGAACTGAGCGCGAGCGACTTTTGGTTAATTTAACCTACACCTACACTCGCATTCAATTTAAAATGAATGAAGAGTTGAAGGCCTTTGGGCTCTCGGCTCCACAATTCAATGCCCTTCGAATTCTTAAAGGTCAACACCCCAAACCAGCTTCCGTAAAGTTGGTGATGGAGAGAATGCTTGATGTAAGTTCAAATGCGTCGCGCTTGGTGGATAAGCTTGTAGAAAAGAAGTTGGTAGAACGGAAGTCTTGCGACCACGATCGAAGGCAAGTGGATGTTCTAATTACAAAGAAGGGTTTGGAAATTGTAAGCCAAGCCACTACTGCTCTCAATTCAATGATTGAATCCTTGACCATGAAAGATGAGGAGGCAAGAATGTTCAACGATATGTTGGATGTAATTCGAGATCAAATATTAACGTCAAAACCAATCAATAAATAATTACAAGCATGAAATCAATACTCAGCATAGTAAGCGCATTCATCATCAGTTTTAGTTTGAGTGCACAGACGTTTAACGTTTCTAAAGACAATTCAACCATTGACTGGAAAGCAGCCAAAGTTTCGGGTGAGCATTTTGGGAAGGTAAATATCAAGTCTGGAAGCTTAAAATTCAAGAATGATCTACTTACTTCAGGTGAGTTTACAGTCGATATGCCAACAATTACGGTAGAAAACATTCAAGGAGAGTGGGCCGACAAATTGAAAGGACACTTGAATTCTGAAGACTTTTTCAGCACAGCTAAGTTTAAAGAGGCCAAGTTGGTGACTAAGTCAGTAAAAAGTACTGGTACGAATCAGTATGAGGTTACAGCTAACTTGACCATCAAAGGAATTACTAAAGAAGTTGTATTCCCAGCAAGCTTGAGTGTTGAAGGCAACAACGTTCAAGGAAAAGCGAGCATAAAAATTGATCGCACCAAATACGACATTAAGTACGGAAGCGGTTCATTCTTCGAAGGTCTTGGCGACAAGATGATTTACGACGAATTCACGCTCGATGTGAATCTAATCGGAATGAAAGCCGGAAACTAAAGAGCAATTTCAAGCATGAATTGAAGGGCCATCTGACAATGTCGGGTGGCCTTTTTTGTATTTTGACCCAATGAGCACAAAGTCGATCGTACTTCGATTTTCACTCTTTGGGATTCTCGCCGGCCTTCTGAATGTTCTTGGCTGGCTTGGTGGAATGGAGTGGGTATTCTGGCTTGGGCTTGTTTTGTTCTGCGGCATTTATTTCAGCAGAAACATCAGACCTCCGTTTTTCTGGCCAGCTATGTTACTAGGGATTATTTGGGGACTTTCAACGGCCTTCGTGCAGAGCTTGTTCTACGATTTGTTTCTGCACAACAACCCGAATTATGCAGCGAGTTTCAATGAGCTCTCAAAATTCATCGACCCTCGTTTATACTTATTGATATCGAATCCCTTGCGGGGGATCATCACAGGAATGCTCGTCTTCCTTGCAGCCTTGCTGTTTAAGAAGTCTAAAACGTGACTTGCACTTCTTGCTCGTCTTCACCTCGTTTGAAGCGGACGGTAGTTGATTGACCTTTTTCGAACTGACCAAGAGCTTTCATGTAGGACATCATGTTCTTCACTTCGACATCGCCCATTTGTAAAACGATATCTCCCTTTTGCATTCCAGCATTCTTAGCTGGCTTTCCTTCGCGCACGCCGTCCAAACGCATTCCGGTTCCATCGAAGAGGTAATCAGGTACAACTCCAAGAGTCACCTTGAAACGGGGTGTTTCTGAACTTTCATCCTTTGTTTTTGTGAATGCCAGTTTTTCCGTTTCCTCCAAAGCAACGATCACATTAAAGATGTAGCTCGCCACATCGTACATGCCTTCGAAGTTTACTTTCTCAACGTCATCGCTTGGTTTGTGATAATCGGAATGCTGCCCCGTAAAGAAGTGCAAAACTGGAATGTCTGCCAGATAAAAGGAAGTGTGATCGCTTGGGCCGATTCCAGATTCCTTTTGAACAACTTTCAATACGCTTGTATTTGCTTTCTCAAGAGCTGGTTTCCAGGAAGGGGAGGTGCCAGAGCCATTCACGGCCAACTTGCGCTCATCGTTCAAGCGACCAACCATATCCATGTTGATCATGTAGTCGAACTTCTCGATGGGATAGTCGGTGTTTTTTACAAAGAAATTGGAGCCCCACAAGCCTTTTTCTTCACCGGAAAAAGCTATAAAAATGTAGTTGTGTTTTTTAAGTGTGTCTTTCAACCAGTCGGCCAAAAGAAGCATGGTAGCGACACCTGATGCGTTGTCGTCTGCGCCATTGTGAATTGCTCTTATCCCAGGCGCTAAAGAACCTGCTCCGCCCCAACCAAGGTGATCGTAATGTGCTCCGATTACTATTGAAGTTGGAGCGCCATTGTCTATGATTCCTGTTACATTCAAACCTTTTACAACCGTCGCTTTAACGGTATCAAGATCAATGTCTTTGTGTGGATCTATGTCTGCAGGGCGAATTTTTTTCGAGAATTTCTGAGCATAAGACCCGAGGGGTTTAACTCCAATTTTGGCGTAACGCTTCCGAATAAACTTCGCGGCCATGCGCTCTCCTTTAGTTCCCGTTTCTCGTCCTTCTAATTTGTCATCGGCCAAATAACTCACGTCTCTTCTCAAAGACTTTATGTCGGAAGTTTTTGAATCGCTCTCTTGAGCGTTGAGATTACTTGCTGATGCAAGGAGGATTAGAAAATAAAGAATCGATTTTTTCATGGCGCCAAAATATACAATATGAACAGGCCGCGTGCGAGATTGTTTACCTTCGGCGCCCAAATTATATTTCGGAAAATGAAGAGAATTTTATGGCTTTCAATGCTTGGATTGGCGGCATGTCAATCAAGCCCAGAACAAAGCACAGAAACAGTTGAAACTGTTGATTCCTCAGCCACTGAGGTACTGAATCACATCATCGAAGGCGAGACGCATTTCAAAAGCCTTACAAAATTAACATCGGGAGGTGACAATGCAGAAGCCTACTGGAGCTTCGACGACAGTAAGTTGGTGTTTCAAGCAACCAACCCTGCATGGGGCGACGATTGCGATCAGATCTATTACACCAATTGGGCTGAAGACAACCTGCACGAGAACAAACCTGAGTTGCTCAGCACAGGACTTGGAAGAACTACCTGCTCTTATTTCCTGCCAGGCGACACCACAATTGTCTATGCTTCCACCCACTTGGGTGATTCTGCTTGTCCTCCGGTTCCCGAACGAATTGAAGGCAAATACATATGGCCGATCTATGCAGACTTCGACATTTTCGTTGCCAACTTGGAAGGTGAAATTGTAGCTCAACTCACCAACGAGGAAGGTTATGATGCAGAAGCTACTTTGAGCCCTCAAGGAGATAAAATGGTTTTCACATCCATGAGAACTGGTGACCTAGAGCTTTTCACGATGAACATTGATGGTTCAGACGTAAAGCAGATCACCAACGAACTTGGTTACGATGGGGGAGCGTTCTTTTCTCCAGATGGCAGTCAACTTATCTTCAGATCAAGTCGTCCGAAAACGGAGGAGGAAATCGCAACTTACAAAGGCTTGCTTGCAAAAGGTATGGTTCAGCCGACCGAAATGGAGCTCTTTATTTGCAATGTCGACGGAAGTGAATTGCGTCAGCTTACTGACCTTGGTCAAGCGAACTGGTGTCCTTTCTTTCACCCATCTGGTGAGAAGGTAATCTTCGCTTCCAATCATAAGAGCGAGAGAGGTTACCCCTTCAACTTGTACATGATAAACGTTGACGGAAGCGGATTAGAGAGAATTACCGCTGACGGAACTTTCGACGCATTTCCAGTGTTCTCCAATGATGGGAAGAAGCTTGTTTTTTCCTCAAATAGAAACAACGGTGGCACAAGAGAGACAAATCTCTTTGTGGCTGAATGGAAGGAATGAACGACGAAAAACAATCGTGGCTCGAGCGTCTTCAATTTAAGTGGGGACTGAAGTCGATTAGGCAAGTAATTCTTGTCTTAGCAGTTTTTGCTTGCACGGGTATTACGGTGGTTTACATCAAGGCTCCCATCCTCAATTTTCTTGGCATTTCTAATCCCGATGGTCTGCTGTCAATAAGTCTGTACCTCCTTGCGGTCCTGCCCTTATATCAGATTCTGCTTCTCGCGTACGGCTTTGTGTTTGGCCAGTTCGCTTTCTTCTGGTCTTACGAGAAGAAGTTTTTCAATCGTCTTTTTGGGAGAAAGAAGTCCTAGCTCTTTGACTAAAACGAAATCCTAAGTAAGCTAGGGGAAGGTATACCAGTGAATCCAAAACGGCGAACCAGATTGGGTGATAGGGTAAGGCGAATAAATTGGAAATACCTCCAAGGGTAAACATCACTCCAAGCAGAAGTGCATGGTGCATTTTATCCGTTCTACTGATTTTATAAGCGGTCCAAGAAGCGAGAAAACTGCCAATTGCGTGCGCTAGGATTAAGAGGATGTAAGCCGTAAAGGGAAGATTTTTTAAGAGTTCCTCCAATTGCCCTAAATCCCTGGAATCAAAATCTGCAGGGGGAGGGTAGAGTAGGTGTGCTGCGTTTTCCAACAACGAAATAGATACAGCACCAACTACTAAGGCAAGCAACAAAGCAAAGAGCTGTCGCACCATACTTAGGGTTGTGGATTCATTTCCTTGGTTCCAAGAGCAATGCCCTCTCCTCGAGTTTCATCGTGAACGCCAAAGACTTCCAAAGAATCATTGATGTAAATGGCTTCTTGAAGCCCGATGCTATTCCATATTTCAACGTCGTGACCCTTGAGCGACAATTCACTGATTAAGCTGCTGTCGGCCAATTTGTACTCCAAATAAATTACATCTGGCAGCCACTGATGATGAAAGCGCGGAAAGTCGACGGCTTCTTTTGGACTCATGTCGTGTTCGATCAAGTTCAAGATGTTCAGAAACACATTTGTTATGATGGTCGAACCACCCGGTGTTCCCAAAATGAAATGAGGTTGCCCGTTTTTTAGCACAATGGTTGGACTCATTGAACTCAGCATTCTCTTTTTAGGAGCGATGGCATTTGCTTCTGCGCCAAGAAGTCCGAATTGGTTTGGCGTACCGGGTTTTGCTGAAAAATCGTCCATTTCGTTGTTCATGAAAAAGCCTGCTTCAGAAATGAAAAGCTTTGAGCCGAAGTTGCTGTTCAGCGTTGTTGTTAGAGAAACGCAGTTGCCATTTTCATCAACGACAGAAAGGTGTGTTGTTTCATGGCTTTCAATCACTTCAACTTGCGGGCCTTCTATGTCTGCTGAGGAACTATTCGTATTGAGGTTGATTCCGGCCATCCTCTTTCGGAGATATGCTTCTGAAATAAAACTGTCGATTGGAACCTGCACAAAATCCGGATCGCCCAAGTACTGAGCGCGATCGGAGTACACTCGTTTTGCAATCTCAGAGATGAAATGGATGTATTCAGAAGAGTTCGGTTTAAGCTTGTCGGGCTTAAGCATCATGTATGATTTTAGCAATTGTAGGATTGCTACACCACCGCTCGAAGGAGGAGCCATGCTGACGATTGTATATTCTCCGATGCTGTCGCGCACTGTTTCGCGCCAAATGGCCTCATAAGTTTTAAGATCGCGTATAGAGAGAATGCCACCTCGGTCGTTGATGTTCTCGGTCATGTATTTCGCGGTGATTCCTTTGTAAAAACCATCTCTTCCTTCTGCAGCTATTAGCTTCAGCGTGCTGGCAAGTGCAGGTTGATACAGAATGTCGCCAGGAAGCCATCCTTGGGCTGTAAACAAGATGGTGTCTTCATTGACTTCGTGAAATTCTTTCTGATATCTGAACAGCATTTCAGCGTTGTACGGACTTAAAGCGTGACCACCTTCAGCCAATTCGATCGCCGGTGCTACCACATCTCTCCAGCTCAGTTTGCCGTACTTTTTATGGAGTTGAACCATTCCCTCTACAGTACCCGGAACTCCAATGCTCAGCGGTCCTTTTTTACTCAAATCGGGAACTACTTCTCCGAGTGAATCGAGGTACATATCCCTTCTCGCATCTTTAGGAGCCCGTTCTCTAAAGTCAAGACTGCCGTAACCTCCATTTTGAAGTCGGAAAGTTGCAAAGCCACCACCCCCAAGATTTCCTGCGCGCGGGTATACAACGGCTAAGGCGAAGTTTGTTGCTATGGCAGCGTCGAATGCATTTCCACCTTTCAATAAAATAGATCTTCCAACTTCAGAGGCTAAAGGATGGGCCGAAACCACCATTCCTTGGTCCAGTTTATTCTCTACCGAAACTTGAGAGTCGCAGGAGCTTAGGCTCACAAGAAGTAGCAGAAGCAGAACTGATTTTTGCATGAACGATAATACAAAATGTGGGGAATACGATGGCTCATATCCTGGGTCCATTTAGGAATATAGGTTCGCATTCCTAAATTTAGAGTCTCAAGTCTTTTACTGTCTGCTTTCTTGGTTTGAAAAGAATTTGATATAGCATAACAACAATGCGTCATCAATACACTAAAGTCTGAATGCCGTGCGCAGGAATCTCTTGGAGACTTTCTTGAGTTCCAACCATCAAGCGATATTCAATGTTGTTGTCGGTGGGATTCATGACAACAGTTGCTACGCTTTGATCTGGGTTGATGAAGCTCGTAGAGAGCAAATGACTTCTGCTGCTTACGGTGCTAAGCCGTTTAGCGCCGGGCCGAATGAATTTTGAGAAATGGCCGATGTAGTAATAGGAGGGTGTATAGATCAAATCTCCAGAATTCAAGTCTGCATGAACGGGTGCAAAGCAAAGATTGCCAACGTGGTTGGGACCTCCTTCTTGATTCAATAGAATGTTCCAGTCGGTCCAGCCAACGGTTCCTGCATTAAAATCATTGATCATCGAGCGACCGTAACGCTCGGCATTTGGCCAATATTCGTACTTGCTGGAATCGAATCGCTCATTGCATCCCTCTGTAAAAAGCAGTTCCTTTTCAGGAAAAGCCTCTTTCACCTTTTGAAGGTTTTCGAACATGGGTTCTCCGCCTGCCCAATTCTCGTACCAGTGAAAGCCTATTCCCCAAGCGTATTTAGAGGCTTCTGGATCTTCGAAAATAACATTGGCTCTTTGATTGATTAAGTCTCTGTTGTGGTCCCAAACAACAATTTTTTTGTCGCCATAACCTTCTCTTTCTAGCACAGGGCCCAAATGATTTTTTAGGAAATCTCGCTCTTCCTCTGCAGTATAGATGCACGATTCCCAGCGCTGAACAGCCATGGGCTCGTTTTGTATTGTGATACCCCAAACCGGAATTCCTTCCTTCTCATAAGCTTCAATGAACTTGGCGTAATACAATGCCCAAGAATTGTAAAACTCAGGCAGCAATTTGCCACCTTGAAGCATGTCACCATTGGATTTCATGAAAGCTGGAGGGCTCCAAGGACTTGCATAGAAAATGATGTCTTCGCCGGCTTTCGCTAAAGCCCTCTTGATGATGGGAAATCTGAACTTCCGGTCGTGCTCGATGTCAAATGTCTTCAAGTCCTTATCTGCATCCGAAACGTAAGTGAAACTGCCGCTGCTGAAATCGCAACTGTGAATGCTTGTACGTATGATGCTGTACGATAGGCCGTTGTCCCCAAAATAGGCATTGAGAAGTTCTTCTTGCTTATCGTCGCTTAAGGCGCTTAAAACCTCTGCACTGGCGTCAGTAATTGCCCCGCCAATCCCCAAGAGAGATTGAAACCTTTTATTCGGGTTCACGAAAATTGCAATGTCCGATTCCAAGGCTTGTACAGACCTTCTGAAAGTGTCTTTTCTGCTTTTGCTCAGTCGGTAGTCGCCCTGTTTAGCAGTGGTGTAGGTGAGGAGTATTTTTCCTTCCGCACTGAATGAAGGGAGCTCAACTTTCTTTTCTGTCGGAGTATTTTTAGAACTTCTGGTCCCTTCTTTACAGGCTGAGAGGAGCGCAAGAGCAGCAAGAGCGGTACTTAAAATCCTATTCATGGAGGGAAAGATATTTATTCTTCGGAATCGTTGGCCTTCTTGTTTGGACGAATCAACAAGCGCAAGGATTGGTCGTAGGTGAGGTAATTCCAGCCCCAATTCACGAAAATCAACAAGCGGTTTTTAACACCTACAATCGACATGAGGTGAATGAACATCCATATCAACCAAGCAAAAAATCCACTGAAGCGGAAGGAAGGTAGGTCGGCCACGGCTAAATTTCTTCCGACTGTAGCCATGAAGCCCTTGTCGTTGTAATGAAATGCCAGTCGCTTTTTCCCATTCTTATTCCGCAATAAGTTTTTCGCTAAAAGCTTAGCTTGCTGAATGGCAGTTTGAGCAACTTGCGGATGTCCTGCAGGAAACTTCGCCTCCTCTTGGTACGCTTGATCTCCCAAAACAAACACATTGGGCATTTGAAGCGATTCGTTGTACTCATTCACGGGCAAACGATTTCCATGAACGTAATTCTCCTCTGGAATCCCTGCAATTCGAGGGCAGCTTATACCTGCAGCCCAAATCAAACTTTTCGAAAGTAGGTCGTCGCCTTCCTGCAATGCAACGCGTTCTCCGTCGTAGTCTGTTACAATCGTATTTAGTCGCACGTCTACATTTAGTTCATTGAGATAGCTCAATGCTTTTGTACTCGCGTTTTTCGACATACTGGCAAGCACCCGTGATGAGCCTTCAAGTAAGTACACGCTCATGAGGTCAAAGTCCAATTCAGGATAATCTTTGGGTAGAATAAATTTTTTCATTTCCGCCAAGGCTCCAGCCAGTTCTACCCCAGTTGGACCTCCTCCTACAACCACAATCTTCATCAGAGCTTCTTGTCGATGAGGAGCAGATTCGTTGAGGGCGGCCTCATAATTTTCTAGAATCGTGTTGCGAAGGTTTAGTGCTTGCCCCACAGACTTCATGACGAGCGAATGATTTTCTATGTTTTTATTCCCAAAGAAGTTTGTTGTTGCTCCCATACTCAACACGAGGTAATCGTACTCAATCTCTCCGATGCTCGTATGTAAAATTTGCTTTTCAGAATCAATTTTCTGGGCTTCAGCCATCCGGAAGTGGGTATGCTCTTTTTTCTGGAATATTTTTCGAAATGGGAAACTAATGGCCGAGGGCACGAGGCCGGCTGTTGCTACTTGATAGAAAAGGGGTTGGAACTGGTGAAAGTTGTTTCGATCGATGAGAACAGTTTGGAACTCCTTTTTTGAGATGACACGAATCAGCTGGAGTCCGGCAAAGCCGCCACCTACAATTACAATACGTTTTAGATCAGTCTCTGGTATGTTTTGAATTTTCACAGAACTGTATTCTAGTTATTTGGTGCTGTAATAGGTTGTCATAGGCTCGAAGTAGTGTTCAACCCAACCTTTCCTGTAATCTTCTATTTGGTCTTCGGGTATGTTTGTATGAGTAAGACAGAGGAGAGTGCCTGAGGCATCTTCTTTGAATTCTATCTCCAATAGAGAATCTGGCATGTCATCTGTGAATTCACTGGTGCGACACGTTTGAAGAATTCGACTGTGAGCTTCTACGGCCAAATTACGACCTTGAATGTATCCGTCCCAAGCTTTAAATTCAGTTCCAACTTCTGGCTTGATTTCAGCCTCGGCACCTGTCAGGTTTTTATGACCTTCAGAATGAGTGAAGTCCTGAAATAGACGTTTGGCACTCACTGCAAAATGCTTTTCTAAATAGATGCTCATGGAGGTGAAATTAGAGATTTCCTCCGTGTGCAGAACGAAATGCAGGCATAGAATTAAGCTTTGTCCTTTTGTAACATATTCGCCTCAGGATGTTGCTCTTTTTTTAGCTTCGTTCCAGAATTCTGAATTATGCAAAAGCACCTAGTAGTATTGATCATAGGCCTCTCGATTTTTTTCACAGGCCAAGCGAAAGAAGGAATGTGGATTCCATCTCTAATTCAATCTCTGAATGAGGGAGATATGAAAACCATGGGGATGAAAATTTCCGCTGAACAGCTCTATGACTTCAATAAGTCGAGCATAAAGGATGCTGTAGTTCATTTCGGTGGAGGTTGCACTTCCGAAATCATTTCCGGAGAAGGTTTGTTGCTCACCAATCATCATTGTGGGTATGGCCGCATTCAGGCGCACTCTTCCATGGAAAATAATTATTTGAAGAATGGCTTTTGGGCGATGTCGAGGGAAGAGGAGAAATCGAACCCGGGTTTAACTGCAACCATAATAGTTCGCATGGAAGATGTTACCGATAAAATTTTGTCGAGTATTCCAAAAGAGGTGACACAAGCAGAGCGCAACAAGTTGATTGCGGCGAACATTCAGAAAGTTGGTACTGAGTCTACAAAAGGTTCAAAGTACGGCTACATCATACGCCCATTCTATTGCGGAAACCAATACTTCATGTTCATCACTGAAGTATTCAAAGATGTTCGATTGGTTGGAGCTCCTCCTTCGAGCATAGGTAAGTTTGGTTTCGATACAGACAATTGGGTTTGGCCTAGGCATACGGGCGACTTTTCAATTTTTAGAATTTATGCCAGTCCTGAGAACAAGCCAGCGGCCTATTCAGAGGACAATGTTCCTTATAAACCGAAACACTTTTTACCTATTAATATCTCTCCTGAAAAGAAAGGAGATTTCACTTTGGTGTATGGATTCCCGGGCCGTACCGAGGAGTATTTGACCTCTCATGCAGTTGAATATTTGATGAAAAAGCAGGATCCTGCTCGCATTGCGATGAGAGACATCAGCTTAGGTATTATCAATAAGGCGATGGCAGCCGACGAGGCGACAAACATCAAGTACGCTGCCAAGCAAAGCAGCATTAGCAATGCGTGGAAAAAGTGGCGAGGCGAATTGAAGGGCCTAAATAAGTTGGATGCCATCGAGAAAAAGCGTGACCTTGAGAGGCGATTTGAAGAGGCCATTGCCGGGAAGGAGAAGTATGTTCAATATGGTGAGTTGATGAACAACTTCAATAAAACATACGAAGAGATAGAGCCGTATCAGTTCTCGCGCGATTATTTCATTGAAATTTTCTACTACGGTCCCGAATTGATGCGCTACGCCGATGGCTTCAATAAGCTTATAAAGCTGCTCGAAGCCGACAGCGTTCAACAAGAACTCATCGACGAAGAAATAGCCAAGCAAAAAAAGCGAGCCGTAGGTTACTTCAAGAATTATGACGTCGACATCGATCGTCAGTTGGCTTCGGAAATGCTGAAAAAGTATTTCGATATGCTCGACCCACTTTTGGTTCCTGAGATAAAAGAAGAAATTGATAAAGACTACGACGGTGATTTGAAAGCCTATGCGGATAAACTTTTTGCGAAGAGTTTGTTTGCTGATCAAGCCAAAATAGAAGCATGGTTGGCCAAGCCTAAGGTTAAAAAATTGAAGAACGACCCCGCATTAAAACTTGGAAATTCCATCGTTCAGAACTATTTCGAGAAGGTAAAGCCAATACACAGTGTTCTCAACAATCGCCTCGACAGCCTGTACACCATTTATATGGCTGCTCTTATGGAAGTGCTGCCAGACGACAGAATTTACTTTCCCGATGCGAACAGCACTTTGAGGATTTCCTATGGCCAGGTAGAAGGCTATGCAGCAAGTGATGCTGTGGACTATGGCTATTACACCACCTTGGAGGGTATAATGGCTAAGTATGTTCCAGACAATTATGAGTTTGACGTTCCTGAGAAATTACGGAAATTATACGCGAAGAAGGATTACGGCATTTACGGACATGATGGTGAAATGAGGGTGTGTTTCATCGCTTCAAATCATACCACAGGTGGAAACTCAGGTAGTCCAGCTTTGGATGCCAATGGCAATCTAATTGGATTGAACTTCGACCGTGTTTGGGAGGGAACTATGTCTGACATCATGTTCGACCCGGAGAAATGCCGCAACATAATGGTGGATTTGAACTACGTTCTTTTTATCATTGATAAGTTTGCTGGTGCAGATCACCTGATAAAGGAGATGAAACTAGTACAAAACGAGAGTGAATAGTAACAATCCACACAGTTGGTTTATCCTGTTGTTCCATTCGTACAACAGGAATATAATGAGGCAGTTGCTGCCTGCGATGACCATCATTGCAGTGTATTCAGTTGCGCTCAGTTGGTTCTTCGAGCTCTTTCACATCGAGATTAGCCACAATATGGCGATTCACTCGATTCTTGGTATTGTCCTCGGTTTGTTTCTAGTGTTCAGAACCAACGGAGCTTACGATCGATGGTGGGAAGGAAGAAAACTTTGGGGTGGATTGGTCAACACCTGCCGAAACTTTGCCAACAAGATAAATGCCGCCATTCCTGAAGAAAAAGAGGACCTGAAGTTGTTCTTTCAGCTCTATTCAAACTTTGTTTTTGCCATGAAAGAGCATCTGCGAGAAGGTGTGAAGATGGAGGAGATGGAAGAAATCGACGAAACCTTCATGAAGGAGTTGAAGGCTTCAGGGCATCGACCCAACTACATAGTAAAGCGCATTTTTCTTCGCCTCAATGAACTTCACCGGGAAGGGAAAATTGACGGTGAAACGCTCATCATTCTTGACAATCAAGTGCGCGAACTGCTGGATTTATTGGGTGGATGTGAACGAATTAAAAACTCGCCCATTCCTTATTCCTATAATATGTTCTTGAAGAAATTCATCTTCATCTTTATAACAACGTTGCCTATTTTTATCGAAGACATATTCCATTGGTGGACGGGTGCTGTAGTTTGTTTGATGTTTTACATCCTTACGAGTACAGAGCTCATCGCTGAAGAAATTGAAGACCCATTCGGTGAAGATGAAAACGACCTTCCTACCGATGATCTTTCCCATAAAATAAAGGCAAACATTAAGGAAGTTCTCATCGATTGACAATTGATGATTATTCAGCCTTTTTTATAGGTCTTTCGTAAAACTCCTTGTCACAATTCAAATTCCCGATTTACTTTCGCGCAATATGTTGCGAGCTCTATTTTTCATTCTGTTTTCATCGGCTTTTTTGGCAAATGCCCAAACGATCGGAGGCCTCATTAATTCCTATGCCAAAGTTACGGCTGTAAATGGAGTAAGCTTCACGATTGGCACTCCAGGAGGTAAGGCAGAAGCAGCATTGAGCGACTTCGATGCGGGTGCATTGGTCCTGATTTATCAGGTCAAAGGTGTAACCTCAAGTGCTACAACGAATGTGAGTGCATACGGAGAGGTTGTGAATTATAGATCCCCTGCTTCTCAGTAGTAGAATAGCTCCTCTTTTTCAGACTGTTAGGACAGCACGTCCATTCGATTATATTTGTTTGGAACCAAAGCCTTTTACATGTCTGTAAAATCTGATCTCGATATAGCTCAAGCAGCTACAATGACTCACATACGTGAGATCGCCTCAAAACTTAATATTGATGAAGATGATTTGGAACTGTACGGAAAGTACAAAGCCAAATTGCCTTTGAATTTGATCGATGAATCGAAACTTCAATCGAACCGACTGATTCTAGTAACAGCACTTACCCCAACACCCGCAGGTGAGGGGAAAACTACAGTTTCAATTGGCCTTACTGAAGGCTTGAACAAGATCGGAAAGCAGGCTACTGTGGTTCTTAGAGAGCCTTCTCTTGGCCCAGTGTTCGGAATTAAAGGTGGCGCCGCTGGTGGTGGCTACTCTCAAGTTCTGCCAATGGAAGACATCAATCTTCATTTTACTGGGGACTTCTCGGCCATCGAGAAGGCCAACAACTTGTTGAGTGCGCTCATCGACAACAATCTTCAAAGTCGGACGAGAAGTTTAGGATTGGATCCTCGCTTAATTTATTGGAAACGAGTGATGGATATGAACGACCGTTCTCTTCGCGACATCACAATCGGACTTGGTGGAACCGCCAATGGCATCCCACGTCAGGATGGATTTAACATTACTCCAGCATCTGAAGTGATGGCGATTCTATGCATGTCGAACGATATGGCAGACTTAAAGCGCAGACTTGGAAACATCTTCGTGGGCTTTACAACGGACCGCCAGCCAATCTATGCCCGCGACTTAAAAGCTGAAGCGGCCATGTGTATTTTATTGAAAGATGCCATCAAGCCAAACCTAGTTCAAACTCTTGAAGGAAATCCTGCCATCATTCATGGTGGTCCATTTGCCAACATTGCGCAAGGGACAAACACCATCATAGCAACTAAAATGGGACTTAGTCTCAGCGATTATGTTGTTACGGAAGCGGGCTTTGGTTCGGATTTAGGAGCAGAGAAGTTCCTAAACATCAAATGTGGTTATGGCGGATTGAAACCAAATACAATTGTTCTTGTTGCAACCATTCGCGCGCTTCGTCATCACGGTGGAGCAGAGCAGGAGCAATACGGAGATGTGAGCTTGGATAGAGTAAAGGCGGGTTTTGAAAACCTTGAAAAGCACATTGAAAACGCGAAACAATTCGGAATTACTCCTGTGGTTGCCATCAATCATCGCACGGGCGATGGTGAGGACGAAATTAAGTTCGTTCAGGAAGCCTGCGCCAAGATGGGCGTAAAAGCAGTTGTGAGTAAAGGTTGGGCAGAAGGTGGTATCGGTACCAGCGATCTTGCTCGGGCTGTAGTTGAGAACATCGACGAGGCTGGAAACGACTTTAAACCTTTGTACGATTGGAACTCTTCAATAGAGGAGAAGGTAGAGACCATTGCTAAAAAGGTATATGGTGCCGATGGCGTCGATTATGAGCGTAAAGCACTGCTTGATTTAAAGAGAATAACGACCCTTGGATTGGATAAACTCCCAATATGCATGGCGAAAACTCAGAAGTCTTTTTCAGATCAAGAGGACTTGAGAGGGAGACCACGTGGATTCCGCATTACAGTAAGAGAATTTGAAATGGCTGCTGGTGCCGGATTCGTAATACCAATTACGGGTCAGATGATGCGAATGCCAGGTTTACCTGCCGTTCCTGCATCGGAGCATATGGACATTGACGAGAATGGAGTAATCAGCGGCTTGAGCTAAGCCACTTTTTCGTCTTCTGTGCTGCTGTGCATGCTGAGTAAATACACGACAGCAGCATCAATTGCCCCCAGTACTAATGGGCCGCCAATGACTTCTAGGTCTCCGGCGATCATGTGCAATCCGATGGCTCCAACCATCAATATTGCCTGAATCGTTGCAGCCCATATGCGATATTCTTTGACCCATAAACCTAGAGCGGTCAGGAGTTCAATAGCACCAATGCCTAAAGTTCATCCCAGTTGTAACCTAAACTCTGAAAGTCGTCGAGGTCAAAACTGTTGCCGACAAGTTTCTCCATGCCGGACGTTAGAAAGGCAACAGAGAGTATGAAGGTGAAAAACCAGACGAGTACTGTGTAAATCTTTGGGCTCATGGGATTGACTTTAGACTCGAAAATTAAGCTTTTTGAAGAATTCATTTATGACTTTGCGCAACTACAAAGAAAACAGCCCCAACGAAAATCCGCTGAGGCTGTTGTAAATCACAGTTGGTGAGTTTATATAATGCTTATTCCAAAATTGAAGCCCGGATAAATTTGTACTTGAGTATTTCCTACTACTTCGGTGTATTTGGAGTAGGGGGCTGCAGTGGAAGTAAATGTTTGACTGTCGGAATCGTACATCTTACTGAGGTGGATGTTTAAGCTGCCACCACCGTAAACAGCTAAGTTCTTATTCAGCTTGTAACTGAGCCCAGCGTTGATCTTGTTCAGATTGTTCCATTGACTTGTCCAGAATGCACCCTCATTCACATGGTAGGTAATGCCTTCGAGGCTGAGGTCGACTTTCTCACTGAGATCAAAGGAAGTTCCTAAACCATATCCCAAGGCCCAAATGAAGTCGCTGTTCTCCAATCGTGTACCTGCGGAGAAAATGTTGTAAAAGTGCTTCATGCCTAGCTTGATATTCATCTGTCCATAGAAGGTTTCAGACCCAATGAGGTCAAGACGTTTGTAATCGTTTCTAGAGAAACTCAAGAGTCCGAATTGGGCTCCGTCCTCAATGCTGTCGGCCACGTTTATAATACCGATTTGAACTCCTTTTAAGGTCTTGGCGACATTTAGGAAGCCCGCTGCTTGAAAGCCAGAGTGTGTTCCTCCTGTGGTATTCAAGAATCCAGCAATCTGTCCTCCGTTGAAATCTCCTTTGGTTACGTTTAAAAAGCCAGCGCCTTGACCGCCTTCCATATTACCACCTGTAAGGTTGAGGAATCCGGCGCCCTGAACTCCGTGTGCATCTTTCAATGTCACATTGAGAAACCCAGCTCCTTGAATTTCATCCATTGAGCCCCGACTCACATTTGCGAAACCTGCTCCTTGTCCGCCTTCCACATCATTGACGGCAACATTGATGAATCCGGCACCTTGCACACCGTGCATGCTGTCTTTCACCGTATTCACGAATCCAGCACCTTGAACTCCTTCAAATGAGCCCAGTGCCCAGTACGCTGTTTGAAAAACCAGCAAGTTGAATGCCGTGGAAATTCTTATGCACGTGATTGAGAAAACCAGCACCTTGAACTCCGTGAAAACTTTTCATGTCCACGTTGATGAATCCGGCTCCTTGAATTCCATTTACATCTCCGAAAACACTGTTTCCAAAACCGGCCAGTTGCAGGCCGTGCATGTAATGTCTGTCGGAATTCCAGAAACCTCCGAATTCGAGTCCGTTCACAGCGCCATTGTGTCCTGCGATGATGTTGACTGAAAGATTGGTTTCGAATTGCTCATAATCCCAACCGTTTGTTCCAAGAGGGGTGAAGAAAGTGACTTGAAATGGAATAGGTTTCAGCTTAGATGAGTCTGGGGCTTTTTTGAATAAGCTTGTTTTAAAGTCATCCTTAGTAGTGACTTCTGTCGAATCCTGTTGGGCTTGAGCTACGGATAGCCCAAACCCTAGGATCAAACCAATTGCAATTGAATTTTTCATGGTCTGTAATTTTCTGGTTGATGATTATTTACGTCGTACGTCGCCACTTCCGTTGATGTCCACATCCATTGTTGGGCTGCCCATATACCTTAGGTTTCCACTTCCGTTGATGCGAACCTTCAGGCTTTTGGAGACATTGACTTGCGCGTTTCCTGAACCATTGATGCGTATGTCGGCATCTTTTGTTTCAAGGCTGTAAGCCTTCAAGTCGCCAGAACCTTTAATGTGAGCTTCCAAACGATCGGAACTTCCATCCAAATCAATGTCGCCCGAGCCGTCGATGCCGACTTTAATGTTCTGGTATTTGATCTGCATATCCATGTCTCCGGAACCGTCGATGTTTGCTGACAAATTGGTGCCCTGAAACTCTCCAAGTGTTCGAATGTCTCCAGAACCCTTAATGTCAATGCGATTTAGGTCGTTGGTACGGATGGTAATGTCTAGAGCTCGTTGGTAGTTGACGCAATGTTTGAAATCGATGATCAGTTCGTCGCCTTGAACATCAGTTCTCAATTCTTCAATGATGTTTTCCTGACCTTTAATTTCTATTTGCGCTTCGTTGATGTCTGGATCTTGAATCAGCAAGATGTCTGCTGATCCTTCCAAAGTGATTTCACTGAAAGTATCGGTAGTTCGGATTTCTGTAATTCGATCTCCTTTTCCTTTAACGCAAAGAGCGTTTCGAGTGCAAGAGCTGTAAAGAAGTCCTAAAGAGATGAGAGCTATACTGGTGATTTTGGTATTCATGATTTGTTGCTTTTGTTGGTTTTATGTCAGTATGACAAGCAACATCACAAATACCCCTACGGAGGATTTGAGAAAAATATATTTCGGGAAGGATTAGCTAAAGATTTCCCTAAAGGCAAAGGTTTCAGAGATGCGAACTCCTTTCTCAGTCTGAACTAAGCTGCCCAATTCATTGTATGCATCGTGTTCGAAGAAGAGCAAATAATCCTTGTTAATGGCATCTTGCAGAAACTGATCTTTTTCCTTCATACTTGTGAGAGGGCGCGTGTCGTACGCCATCACCCAAGGCAATGGAATGTGACCAGCAGAGGGGAGAAGGTCTGCGCAGAATACCATGGTTTTGCCCTGGTAGTTGATCACCGGCAGCATCTGAGCATCTGTATGACCGTCAACCCGCAGCACACTGAAACCTGGAAGCCATTCAGTGAGTCCAGATTTGTTCAAGTTGATCAGTTCAAGTTGTCCGCTTTCCTGAATGGGGAGAATGTTCTCGCTTAAGAAAGAGGCTTTCTCCCTAGGGTTGGGTTCTGTAGCCCATTTCCAATGGTCTGAGTTCGACCAGAATTTGGCATTTGGAAATGCTGGTTCATAGCCATCCTTAGAAGAGTTCCATTGAATTGCTCCTCCGCAATGATCAAAATGTAAGTGGGTTAAGAATACGTCGGTGATGTCGTCTCGATGAAAGCCCAGTTCATTTAGGGAGGCATCTAAGGAGTGATTCCCGTGTAGGAAATAGTAAGAGAAGAAACGCTCCGATTGTTTGTTCCCAATGCCAGTATCAATGAGTATGAGTCTTCCGTCAGTTTCAACCAGCATACAACGCATGGCCCAAGTACACATGTTTTTCTCATCTGCAGGGTTTACTCTCGACCATATGGACTTTGGAACCACACCGAACATTGCTCCTCCATCTAGTTTGAAATTTCCTGTGTGAATCGGGTAAATCTTCATCTTAAAACGGGCTTATACTTTCGTGTAGAAAGATAATTGAATACTTTCGACTCAATGAAAATCCTCATTCTCAACGGGCCGAATTTAAACTTGCTTGGAAAGCGTGAGCCAGAAGTTTATGGTGAAGAAGGCTTTGAGGCATATCTCGCGGGTTTGCGGTCTTCATATCCCAAGATTCAATTCGATTATTACCAGTCAAACGTAGAAGGTGAGCTGATTGATCGTCTTCAAGTTGCAGATGGAAATTACAGCTGCGTTGTTTTTAATGCAGGCGGCTATACACACACTTCTGTAGCCATTGCTGACTGCGTCGCGGCCATTGATGTAGAGGTCATAGAAGTGCACATTTCAAATGTATATGCACGGGAGTCGTTCCGTCACATCTCTTTGATGGCGAAAAGTTGTAGAGGTGTAATTGCTGGCTTTGGTTTGGATTCCTACCGATTGGCCATCGAGTCCCTCTTTTAATTCAATTTCGATTTTCGATTCTTAGTCCGGGCGCGCAGTTTGCGTTCGAAGAAGCCGTGCAAAGGAATGATGAGTAAGGCAATTCCAGCGTTTGCGATGAGCTTTAGTATGGGCTGGCCTCCTGTGAGTTCCTCAATTTTCGGATCCAGCAGCACCAAGGCAAACTCAAAGAGCAGCACAAAGGCCAAAAAGATGATTCCTGCGGTTATATAAGAAGGGAATGAAAGTCGGCCGCTGTAAAACACAAAGATGAAAAGGAAGAGTAAAAACACTAAGATTCCAGAATATTGAAGAAGGTCTTCGCGTTCTCTTTTACTTTTCTCCAGAAGAGCCAAGGCAGCAGCCTCCTCATCTTCGACTTTTCTCTTGTAATCTTCCTGCAAACGACCAATGCGACTCATCGTTTCAACGTCTTGCATGGTGTCTTTTAGAAGAATGATTTCCTTGCTGTAGAGGAGTGCTTCGGAGGGGGCTCCAGCGAGCTCTGCCAATTGCATTCGATTTTAATAACCTCTTCAAGCGAAGAAATCATCCCAGCCTCAATTGCCTTTGAATAGGCCTTTTCAAACCAAAACGCTGCACTTTCGAGCATGCTCTGGTCCATGTAATTCCCGCCTAGGTTGTTGTAGGCTGCGAGTAGAAGACCAGGTTCATTCGAGTTTTCGAGTTGACGAATGGTTTTTCTGTAGACTCGGCGTGCCCCTATGTAATCTTCATTTTGCTCTTTAAGGGCTGTTAAGTTGAGAAGAGCCACTTTTAAAAGTTCTTCAGACTTGCCTTCTATTTCGGCTCGATGGACGGCTTCTTCAATTAATTCCGAGGCTAGACGCGAACTTCCGAGCATAGCCAATATTGTGCCTTTGGAATTTAAGGCCATGATGCTGAGGTGCTCGTTGCCAATTTTTTCAGCCAGTTCAAGTGCTTGATCAATATTCGAAATGGCATCCTCTGGAGCGTTTAACGCAACTTGCATCTCTCCCAAAACGGATAAGGTTTTGATGATCTCAAGCGTATCTGAAAGCTTTTTCCCAGCATCCAAGGCATTTTGAAAAGACTCTAAGGCGTCGTCCTGGTCGCCTAGAGACCTACTTGCCATTCCTCTGTATCGATAGGCTTGTGCCTTATTTTCATCAGAAGGTCCAGCAATAACCTTATTTGCCAGTTTTCGGGCTAACAGGTTGTTTACTCCGATTTGATTGAAGCTGCTATCGAGAATTTGGGATTGCGTGTTTAGCTGTGCAAGTGTAAAAAGGCAAATGACTAGATAACGCATCCTATTGGGACTTCACAATTGTACCTACAAAAAGTTTCCTGCTTTTCTTTTTCTCATTTTCAAAGCGAAAGACAATTCCCTTTCCTTCATTTGGGACATCCGACACTTTCATTGCCATTCCAATAATCAATGCGTTGTGTGCGGAGGTTTCATCCTCTTCTGCGCTGAGCACAAGATCATAAGCTCCGGAATTTTTAATGCAGGTATTTCTGAATTTCTTGATTTCAACGCTCTCAAGATTATACTTGCCTTCAAAAATTGCCCAAAATTCGTATTGATGATTTCCATCTGCCGTACTTTGATCGGTGTAGATCACATCCTCATAATCCTTCATAGCATAAGCTTGAGGCAGTTTGCAAGTTTTGAGCGTGTATCTCCAATCGCAGTCGGTAATTTGTGTGGCGGCCTTTAAATCGATCGTGCCAAGGATGTCTTCAAAACATTCATTTTCCTCGTTTTGGAGGATGAAATCGTTCACTTCCTCGTCGGTGAAAGCATCTCCCCATTGGGTATAAGCTAGCGGCGTATTGGGTGTGTCACCCGCAGCTCCTTTGCCCTTCTTTCCTTTTCGGCCCTTTTTCTTGGCAGCTTTCTTCTTTGAATCCTTATTCGAACCTCCTTTTCTCTTTTTCCCACGGGGTTTGAGCTCCTCTGCTTCTTTAGTGGTAGTAGATTCAGCTTCTTTGGATGCAGATTCGTTCGATGGACCGCAGGAGAAGAAGAGAATGCAGATGAATGGGACTAGAAGAAGATTTTTCATGTTCTTGGAAGATAGATTCTGTCAAAAATAATTTATTCATGCTGTCCTACAAGCTGATGTTTCATTCATTAAACTTGTTCAAATTCAAACTATGATATATTCCTTCGAAGGCATTCGCCCCACAGTGCACCCCAGCTCATTTGTTCATCCGCAAGCGTGTGTGCTTGGAAGGGTAAGTATTGGTAAGAATGTTTACATCGGACCCTTCGCCACGATTCGAGCAGACTTTGGAGAAATCGTGATAAAGGACGGATGCAACGTTCAGGAATCTTGCACCATTCATATGTTTCCTGGAGTTCAGGTCATTCTTGAAGAGAATGCGCACATTGGCCATGGTGCAATTGTACACGGAGCTCACATAGGTGCAAACTCTCTTGTTGGAATGAATTCCGTACTCATGGATGAGGTTGAGGTCGGTGAAGAATGCATTATTGGAGCCTTGTCGATGGTTCCTGCTGGAATGGTAATACCCAAGCGAAGTTTGGTGGTGGGGAATCCGGCGGTGATTAAGAAACAAGTGTCCGACGAAATGATAAAATGGAAAACTGAAGGGACGGAAATTTACCAACGTTTGGCTGGTCGAATGATCTCTGGCTTAGAGGAAACAGAGGCCCTCAGAAGCAAGCGCACCTTTGAAGCTCCTTTCAAGGAAGATTTTGGGGTTTGGAAGAAGAAGGACTAAACAACCTTATAAAGCCACTTGAATTTGTCCTCAATCTTAGCTCGTTTGAGTTGGTTTAAATGGTTTTGTAAGCGATTGCTCACCTCTCTTCCTGCAGGATCACTCAGTGTGTAATCGATGTCGTGACAAGAGATAGATTTGATTTGAGCGATCGTAGCTGCTGTTCCTACGCCAAAAGCCTCAGAGAGGGTGCCCAATTCAATGGCTCGAATCACCTCCGCAACTTCTACAGGTCGCTCTTCTACGTCAATGTCCCAGTCTTTGGTAAGCTTCAGAACACTGTCGCGCGTTACGCCTGGAAGAATCGATCCACTAAGAGAAGGGGTGATGAGTTTGCCGTCGATGACGAACATGATGTTCATCGTTCCTGCCTCTTCAATATGACGGTGGTGCTTGGCATCCGTCCAAATCAATTGATCGTAACCTTGTTCGCGGGCAAGCTTGGCCGGGTATAGGGAGCCGGCATAGTTTCCAGCAGCTTTTGCTGCACCTGTGCCGCCAACAGCTGCGCGCACATATTCTGTCTCAACCTTCACATTCAAAGGCTTATTGTAATAGGCGCCTGATGGAGAGGTGATGATCATGAACCGATAGGTTTCAGAAGGTTTTACCCCTATGAAATTATCCGTGGCAAACATGAATGGCCGAATGTACATTGAACTGTCATCGTCTTTTGGAATCCAGTCCTTATCTAACTCAATCAATTTCTTAACCCCGCTCATGAAAACTTCTTCAGGAATCTGAGCCATGCACATGCGTTCAGCAGATTTGTTGAATCGCTTGTGATTCATCTCTGGGCGAAAGAGGTAGATTTCACCTTCATCATTTTGATAGGCTTTCATGCCTTCGAAAATGCTTTGACCGTAATGTATGGAAGAAGTTGCTGGGCTTAAGGGAATGTCGCCGTAAGGCAAGACCTGAAGGTTTGTCCAAGCGCCGTCTATGTAGTCGGCCATGAACATATGGTCCGAAAAGAGCCTCCCAAATTGAAGGTTGTCCCAGTCAACTTGACTGAGTCTTGAATTTTTTACCTTCCTAATGCGGATGCTCAATTGATCAACGGCCATACCTTCATTGTTTATTGCAAATATAAGGATTTGCAAGCTGGATTATGGGGTAGAACCCCTTTCTGTGGAATGTGTTTGGAATCAGATTTTTACAAGTGAACTGCCTAGAATCCATCCTTTATTTCCATCTGCTATGGCAACGTAAAACCAAGAAGCCTCTGTTCTTAAAACTTGAACTTTAGTGCCATCATGCAGCACGAAGAGCTCACTCGAGTTTTCTGCCGGTTCACTTCGAAGAGTAACAGAAGAGTCAAAAACGATTGCATGTTCATTTCTGTAACGCTCAGTGTATTGACTGTTAGCTGCTATGACGCAGAAAACAAAAAGGAAGATTCCAAGTATACCTCCAAAAAAATACGACTGCTTTGAACTTGGCTCTTGTGAGGTCTTGAAAAGGAAAATGGAAAGAGCCACCATAGCACTAAAGGCAATGCACAGAAGTGCCCAATAATCAAGATCAAAGGAGCGATGGATGGCTTTCCACCAGTTGCTCATGAAAAAGCCAGGGAGAGGCTCGATTTTATCGACGATTTGGTTGTTGGCCATACTGAGGTTGAACTGGATGTCGGGGTTCGACGGATCTCTTTTCAGTGCGCGCTCATAGTTCAGAATGGCTTCAGGGAAAGCTCCTTGTTTGAAGTAGCTGTTTCCTAGGTTGAAGAGGAGTGGTGCGGATTCGTAGCCGGCTCCTTGGATTTGTTGGTAAATGGAAGTGGCGCTGTCGTAGTTGCCATTTTTGTAATGAACATTTCCAGCCTCGAAAAGATCGCTATAATGCTGCTCAGCTTCAGCAAAGCAGAAGCAGGGTAGTGTGAGCAAGAGAAAGCCTAGAATTTGTTTCATGCGATGGAGCTTTCAAGGTTTTCTAAATTTTTCATCGCTCGCTGAAGTAAACGCTCGGCGTCCTGGTCGGAGCTTGGCGCAAAACGAGCCATCTCACAAGCCTCGATGAGTTCTCGCCATTCGATAATATCTGGCTCTGATGCGCCAGATGTCCGCAGTGCTTCTGTTACACTCTGTTGGCTTAAATCAGAACGTTGTATGCCAAGTTTGTCGGAGGTGTAGCCGAAGAGGGCAGAGGAGAGCTCTTGGTAGAATTCCACTTGCTTCGATTCTTTTTGTAGCTGACTTGCTTTCTGGAGGTGTTTTTTTGCAATTCCTCCAGCGCGCCTTCTTTTAAGCAAGCCTTGATTGCTGTTTCTTTCGTTCATACGTCCTTGCATGAACAACACGATGAACAGGAGTAAAAACGGACTTCCTAAAGCGAGGTAGAAGGCTTTTGAGCCAAAGAGCGTATCGTCTTTCTCCACCAAGTTTGCATCTCCAGTGTTGATGTATCGAATGTCTTTTCCAACGAACTTCACTGCTTCTTTCCTGGTCGAGAAATTCACAGCAGAAGGGCCTTCTGAATTTCCTGCCTCGCCAACTTGAATGCTCATTTTCTTTCCCGGAACCACAACGTACTTGCCTTGCTTTGGATTGAAGAATGAGAAGTCTTCACTAATGAGCTCAAATCTTCCAGAATGACGAGGGATGAGAAGGTATTCAAAACTCTTCTTGCCTTGCATTCCACTTGCAGAGACGGTTTTGTTCGTATTGACCTTTGGGTCGTACACTTCAAAATCTACTGGGAATTTAAAGTTGGGTTCAGGAAGCAATGCGATGTTGCCGGTTCCTCTGGCAACAACCTTTAGATTAATGGCCTCATTTTCCCCTACCGAGTCTTTGTCTAGATTAGTGCTGTATGAATAACTTCCTACAGCTCCTGAGAAGTTTTTAGGCTTACCATTTTCGGGAAGCGGTTTTACATTTATACTGATTGGCTTGCTTTCGATGTCGTATTGAAGGTCTTGAAAACCGCCAAAAAATTGATCAAAAACACTTCGTCTTCGGCTCTGGGTGCGAACACGCAGCACTGTTTTAAGCTTTAGTGCATCAATCTGAAGCTTTCCCGATCGCTGAGGAAACAGAACAATCTGCTTTACAACGGCGACGCGGTATATGTTGCCATTCACGTTTTCTTCCGGCAATTGATTGTTCTTTATTTCAATTTCTTCTGAAGCAAAGCCTTTGAAGTCGGGCAGTTTATCGGCTTGAAGATCGATCACGTCAACACGGTAAAAAAGCTTGTAGGTGGCCACAATCTGTTCACCAATATATGGGGAGGCCTTGTTCGTTACCACCCTCAGGAACACATTGTCTTTGATTTGTTCCTGTATGCCAGAATTGGAATTGTTCTGTTTGGTTCCTTGTGGTTGAGTTGCTTGGGTTTTGCTTTGGGAGTTGGCCGCAACTGCATTTACCGTTATTGGGTTCGAGTTGAATGCTTTGCCTCCTGTATTCACCTGCGCTTCACCAATGGTAAGAGTGCCCACCTTTCGGGGACTTAGAACATATGAAAAGGAGATGCTGCTCGACATCACTCCATTCACCCATTGCATACTTGAAGATTGGTTCGGTCCCGAGTAAAGTCTAAAATCTGAAAGGTCGGGAGCTTGGAAGTTTGAAGCTTGAGCGTTGATTTTGAAGGTGAGTTTGAATTGCTCATCCACGGTAACGGTGTTCTTACTTACACTGGCAGTAAACTTTGTTCCTTGCGCCTCAACGCTAAAGTTGATTGCGCCGCCAAAAAACAGCAATAAAGTAAATATGTAAAATCTATAATTCACTTATAATGAGCGTATTTCACCAATCCTTTTCAATTATAACATCAACCTTTTGAAATTTGTTCTTTTTCAATTTATCTTGGGTTTGCTCTTCTTCATTTTTCATGGCATCGAGCAAGCGTTGAGCGTCTTCTTTTGAGATCTCATCTTTGGGTTCAGGCATTGGTTGTTCGGATTGATCCTCTTGGTTTTGATCTTTATTTTCCTGATTCTTTTCTTGATTCTCATCCTTGTTTTTCTGGTCTTCCTTCTCCTCGTTTTCTTGGTCTTTATTCTCTTCCTTGTCGTCCTTTTTTTCTTGGTCCTTATTCTTATCCTTTTGCTGCTCTTGATTTTGTTCTTGTTGCTCCTGTTGTTTTAGAAGTTTTTGCGCCAGGGCTAGGTTGTAACGACTCTCATCATCGGAAGGATTGTTTCGAAGGGCATTCTTATAAGACTCAATGCTTTTTTCGAGAAGCGGATTGAGCTCTTGCATCTGACCAACTTTAGCTTGCTGCTCGGCACTCTTTAGAAAAGAGTTCCCCAGATTGTGGTATGCTTGAGCGCGTTCTGCTTCTGTTTTGGAAAGCTTGGCTGCTTGCTCAAATTGTTTGGTGGCTCCAGCGTAATCTTCCTGGCGGAATAGTGCGTTCCCGAGGTTGAAGTTCGCCTCGAGCATAGAAGGATCTTTATCCAACGACGACTTGTAGTGGTTTTGGGCACTGGTAAAATCGCCGTTCTCATATCGGTCGTTGCCAATCGACAAATCGCGCTTTTCCTCTTGAGCTGTGAGACTCAAAGGAATAATCAACAAAAGAAGAATGATTTTACTGCTCATTTTTACCAAACAAATTTAGTCCTGCAATGAATCTATTTTTTCGCTCAAATACTAAGATTTCTAAAAGCAGAAAAAACAATCCTATGCCAATGAAATATTGAAAACGATCCTCATAATCGCTGTACACCTTTGTGCCAAACTCCGCTTGCTCCATGCGCTCAATCTCATCGAAGATTAAGTCCAAACCACTTCCGGAATTTGTAGCTCGAACGAATTGCCCACCACCGGCTTGCGCAATTTGAATCAACGTGTTTTCATTCAAGCTCGATACCACGCTGTTTCCTTCATTGTCCTTTCGATAACCGACATTTCTACCTCCTCGGTACAAGGGAATAGGCGCACCTTTGGTCGTTCCCATGCCAATGGTATGGACCACAATGCTTTCAGCGCTGGCTTCAGTTGCTGCTTCTATGGCTTCCTCTTCGTGATTCTCGCCATCAGTAATCACAATGATGGACTTCGATGTGGGGCTTTCAGGGTCGAAGGATTTTTTCGCCAGTCGAATGGCTTTGCCAATGTCAGTTCCTTGGACTGGAATGATGTCGGTGTCGATGGTTCTCAAAAACATCTTAGCGGCTCCGTAATCTGTAGTCAAGGGCAATTGAGTGTATGCCTCACCACCAAACACAACCAAGCCGATGCGGTCGTTGCGCAAGCGCTCAAGAAGCCGAGAGATGGCTCGCTTCGAGTTTTGCAATCGGTTGGGCTTAATGTCTTCTGCCAGCATGGAATTGGACAAGTCGATGGCAATCATCAAATCGACACCCTTCCGCTTCACTTCTTCGAGTTTGGTTCCCATCTGGGGATTGCTCAAGCCCAAAGTCAAGAAGAAAATGGAGGTGGCGAAGAGCAGGTATTTGATGGGCTGCTTCCACCGAGAGTAGTCTTGAATAAGAATTGAACTGAAGCGTTGGTTTGCAAAGGATTCTAGCGCTTTCTTCTTCCATACTTGATACCACCAGAAGACCAATAAGGTCAAAGGAATGGCCAGTAAAAACAGTATGGATTCAAAGTGCTCAAACCGAATCATGCTACAACGGATCTTAAGTAAGTCTTTTGAAGAATGAATTCAAGGACTAAGAAGAGAAGACCGATGAGAAGCCATGGGTAATACTCTTCTTTTTTCTTTCTGTATTCAGTGACCTCAATCTTGCTTTTTTCCATTTGATCAATCTCAGCATAGATGTCTTCCAATTTTTGATTGTCGGTGGCTCTGAAGTACTTTCCATCTGTAAGCGAAGCGATTTCCTGCAAACTCTCTTCGTCGATTTTCACTTCTACATTTTGATACGTGATTCCCCCAAACGGACTGCGGAAAGGCATCGGGGCACTCCCGTAAGAGCCCATTCCAATGGTGTAAACACGCACATCAAAGGCTTTGGCAATCTCGGCTGCGGTGAGTGGCGGAATGCTTCCTCTGTTGTTGATTCCGTCGGTAAGTAGAATAACAACCTTACTCTTCGCTTCACTGTCCTTTAGGCGATTTACGGCATTGGCCAATCCCAAGCCAATCGCGGTGCCGTCTTCTATCATACCGTTTTTAATTTCGAGAAACAGATTCTTAAGAACGTCATGGTCTGTTGTAAGTGGGCACTGAGTGAAGCTTTCTCCAGAATATACCACCAGTCCCATTCGGTCGTTCGGACGGCCTTCAATGAAGTTCATAGCTACCTCCTTTGCTGCCTGAAGACGATTGGGCGAAAAGTCCTCGGCCAACATACTTCCTGAAATGTCTACGGCGATGATGATGTCAATTCCCTCAGTAGTGATGTCTTGCCATGAGCTGCTCGACTGCGGACGCGAAAAGGCTACCAAGATGAGTGCAATTGCAATCATCTTTAATGCGAACAATCCATGCTTTATCCAGTATTTTAGGCCTTTTCCAGAGCTTCCAAAAGACTTCAAACTAGAAGATTTTATGGTCGCAAATTTCGAGTTGAACTGCAGGGCATACCATAAGCTGATGAGTGGTATGATGAGCAACAGCCAGAGAAGTTCCGGATTCGCGAATTCAATGTCATTCAACATTTAAATCCTCCTTTCTTTCTTTTGTATGCTGAACGAATGCCACAGCTTGTTTCATAGCGGTTTCGTTCTCGTCCCCAATTGGCTTTAACTTGGCAAACTTGGCCATGTCGGTGAGGGGCAGGAGGTCGGCGACTAAATCGTAGGGTTCTTTCGCTAAGTTCTTCCCCTTCAGGTCTTTAAGAATCTCAGGAGTGGTCATCTCCAAGGCTAAGTTTGAAAACCTTGCTTCAATAAATTCACGAACAATCTCCGAAAGCTCGGAATGGTATTCCTTGATTTCTCCGGACTGCCACAACTTCTTGTCTTCGAGATTCTTCAACTTCTCAAGAGCCGTGATGTGAGCAGGGATTTTTGGTTTTGAAGGAATGAATTCAATTTTCTCATCTTTTTTCTTTGAAATAAAGTAGATGACTATGGCGATGAGAATCAGGCCTAAAACACTTAGAAGTACCCATGGCCAATAGATCTTCAACCAATCCCAAAAACCGTAATCGACTTCCATCGGGCCTTTGATGTCTCGCATTACCAAAGCACTGTCGAGTTGAACGTTTTGAACACTGAGTAGGAGAGCGTTGCTACCCAGAATGCTGTCGTTGACAACGGCATACACTGGAGGGATGGCATAATAGCCGGAGTCGAAGCTTGTGATTTGATGTGTTTGACGAAGAATCCGAATGGCGATGTTTTCCTCGTCGTAGGAAGTATCGATGGCTGAGCTTTGAAGAAGTTCAATTCCCTTCAGCGTATCGTTCCAACTTGGCCAGGCAATTTCATTTTGTGCCGGACTTCGCAACTCCCAAGTTAGATTCAACTGCTCTCCAATTCGAATGAGAGGTGTGTCCAACTCAGCTCGAAAGCTGCTCTCTTGCCCGATTAAGAAGAGGGTAGAAAAGGCAAGTGCTATGGATAGGAGCCATTTCATCTTCTTCTTTCTCTCTGTTTAAACAAGTTCATCAGTGGACGCACATAGGTATGTTCCACATCAATTTGGGCATGGTCGACGCCAGATTTCCTGAAGATGCTCTTGAGTTCATGCTCGCGCTTCAATGCCGCAGCTTTATAGGCAGTTCTCGTTTGTGGGTCAGAGGTGTCTACCCATCGGACTTCATGCGTTTCAGCATCTTCAAAGGGGACAAGGCCGATGTTGCTCATGTCCTTTTCCCTTTTATCAAACAGCTCCAAAGCGACCACGTCGTGTTTGTTGTTTGCAATCTTCAAGGCGTCTGTAAATCCATCGTCGAAAAAGTCGGAAATGACAAAAACAGTGCTCTTCTTTTTAATGGCATTTGTCAGGAAACGCAAGGCCTCCGAGACCTTTGTTTTTTCGCTTTTAGGTTCAAAACTGATGAGCTCTCGGATGATTCTTAAGATGTGGCTCTTGCCTTTTTTCGGAGGAATGAATTTCTCAACGTGATCGCTGAAGAGAATGACTCCAATTTTATCGTTGTTCTGTATGGCTGAGAAGGCTAAAACTGCAGAGAGTTCTGTGGCAACTTCACGCTTCAGGAAGGTCTTGCTACCAAAATCCTCCGAACCACTGATGTCGACCAGCAGCATCACCGTCATTTCGCGTTCCTCTTCAAAGACTTTAATGAACGGCTTGCCGAAACGAGCTGTTACATTCCAGTCAATTTTTCGAATCTCGTCTCCAGGCATGTATTCGCGCACTTCAGAAAAGGCCATTCCTGATCCCTTAAAGGCAGAGTGGTATTCTCCTGAGAAGATTTGATTGGAAAGTCCGCGCGATTTTATCTCGATCTTACGGACTCGTTTTAGAAGATCGGTGCTATCCATCCTAAGAAAAATCTATGGTACCTCTACTGTGTTGAGGATCTCACTGATGATTTCTTCTGAAGTTATGTTTTCGGCTTCCGCTTCATAGGTAAGGCCAATGCGGTGTCGCATTACATCGTGACAAATTGCACGAACATCTTCTGGAATCACATAACCTCTTCGGTTGATGAAGGCGTATGCTTTCGACGCTAGTCCTAAATTGATGCTCGCCCTCGGACTTCCACCAAAACTGATCATATCCTTAAAGCGGGAAAGTCCATATTCTTCGGGATTTCTTGAGGCAAATACGATGTCGACAATGTATTGCTCAATTTTTTCATCCATATAAACCTCTCGCACTGTTTCCTTGGCGCGTTCAATATCTTCGGGTTGAAGAACCACTTGGGGTTTCTCGCCTTTTACTCGGGCGATGTTCTGACGGATGATGAGCTTCTCTTCTTCCTTTTTTGGGTAGTCGAGAATCACCTTGAGCATGAATCGGTCAACTTGGGCTTCCGGTAATGGGTAAGTGCCCTCTTGCTCAACGGGGTTCTGTGTGGCCAATACCAAGAAAGGTTTTGGGAGAATGTGTGTTTCGTCGCCCAAAGTAACTTGTCGTTCTTGCATGGCTTCTAGAAGTGCACTTTGAACCTTAGCTGGGGCCCGGTTGATTTCATCAGCCAAAACAAAATTGGCGAAAATGGGGCCTTTCTTAACGTGAAAGTCTTCCTGCTTCTGATTGTAGATCAAGGTTCCTACAAGGTCAGCAGGCAGTAAGTCGGGAGTGAATTGAATGCGGCTAAACTTTCCTTGAACTGTGCTCGCGAGGCTGTTGATGGCTAGTGTCTTTGCCAGTCCAGGAACTCCTTCCAGCAGAATGTGCCCATCTGAGAGAAGTCCGATCAGCAATCGTTCGACCATATCCTTTTGGCCGATGATTACCTTGCTCATCTCTCGATTGATCAAGTCGATGAACGCACTTTCCTTTTGGATTTTTTCGTTTAGAGCTCGAATGTCGGCTGCGCTTTGAACGCCGGGCTCCTCTGATTTCGATTTATTCTCACTTAAATTCTCTACTTCCTGAGTATTATCCTCCATAAATCAATCATGTTAAATCGGGAACGCAAAAATGCCGAAATGAGGATGTCGCCTAAATACATCTGCGTTAATAAATGTTAAGCACTCTTTAACATTCAAAACTTAGTACTAGAGCGGTTTTCATTCAATATTACGTTCTTGTTCTCCTCGGGTTTAAAAAGCTCAAAATCAAACTTTTTGCGGCCTCGAAAGTAGGAGCTTTTTTTATGCTCATTGATTCTGGAGATGCTTTATAAATCTAGAATAGACGGTAGTTTGTTGAGTGCTGGATGTTTACAATTATTTGTTCATGCTCATAAAGAATGGCCTCAACTACCGAATTTCGGCACTGTTTATGGATTACACTCTATATGAATAAGGTCATTCTATTCTTTTTTGCTTTTCTGTTTGGCGCGACAGGCTCAGCTTACGCTCAGCGTTTTCAGTTGGATGTAAAGGCTGGAACTGCTGCGAGTGCAGACATCTATGAAAGTCTTGGTAATTTGAATGACCCAAAGATTTCTAGTGGGAAGCTAAAGCAACACAATTACGACATTCAAGCTGAGTTGAAGCTCTTCAGCATCTTTTGGGTGGGAGCTGGGATGAGAGGAATTCGGTTCAATTCGAACAGCATCGATCAACTGTCGCTGCGTGAAATTGAATCCAATGGAAGTTTAGATCACTTCGAGGGGAAGTTCATACTCAAACCGATAAGTAAAGACAACACCGACCTTGGTTTGTATGCTGGGATTGGTTTTGCTGATTCCGACTTGAATTTAGAATCGATTAGCCTTAATACGATTGAAAACAACTTATATGGAAATTATTTGAGCAACTTCTTCACTGCCAGAGTAGGGGCGAAGGGCTTTCACTACTTCAGACCTCTATCCAATTTCGGGATTGGAGGAGAGGTTTATGTGGCTCCGCTTGTGGAGTTTGGTAGAACACAAAACGGGAATCCCGCCTGGTTGCAAGGCGATGGTTTTAATGGCAGATTAATGGGCTATAATTTGGATTTGCGGTACCTTCTACGCGTAAACATTTTAAAGCGTCCGCTATCCATGTATGTAGGGGCCGGCGTAGATCATCAAGATCTTGTATTGAACAACAAAAACGCCCTCCTCAGTGATCAATTTGTAAAAGTGACCAGCTTCCATTTCAAGACTGGAATGAGATTCTAGACTATTTGATCTCCAACTTCCGAATGATATCCAAAGGCCCGATGCAATACTGCTGATGGCAGCCAATGCAAGAGTTAACCAAGAGGTTGTAGTTTTTTACAACATCCGCATCAGAGGTATTTTCAAGGCCCCGTAGGGATTGAATAAAACCATCAGCGTAGGCCTCGAAGACAGGTCCGGAATCTTCGGCATCGGTAGGATTTGCCTCTTTAATCCAAGCGTATTTATCAAGAATGCTGAGTTTCGGATTCGCTCCTTCTTTGACTTGTACTCGACTGGTCTGCAAATCGGTATAGAGATCTCTCATCAAGTTAGCAAGCTCTGCTCTTGATCGACGAGCATTTACAAGCTCACCGGAACTCACAATTCCCTCTTTCTCAGTGTCTTTCTCTGACGAGCTCACACACGAAACCAGAGCTATTAGAATCACGGTAGTATAAAAGGTCCATCGAATCATTCCCATCTATTTGAAACAAATGTGACTTAATAAAGGCGAAAACAGAATGACTGTTATCAGTTGAGCTTTACTTTTATGGCTCAACATCCCACAAGGATTCCTATTATTGAACAATGCAAAATCGAAGAATATTGATGCGATTCTCCGCCCTCGTCCTTTTGCTCTTAGGAATTCAACTGTTCGGTAAAGCACAAACAACGGTCACGGGAAGTGTAATCGATGATGGCTCCGGTGAAACTCTTTTAGGAGCAAGTGTTTTTTTAAAAGGCACCACAGAAGGGACAACCACTGATTTGGATGGGAACTTCAATTTCAAAACAGCCAAACAGCCCCCTTTTGAATTGGTAATACAATACATTGGATACGAAGCGCAAACCATAGAATTTTCGGGAGACGGAAAGCCACTTAAGGTGAAGCTGACTACCAGCAGCACGCAGTTGAAAGCATTTGAAGTTAGAGAAATGCGTGTTAGCGAACGGGAGAAAGAAGCTCCGACCACCATCGAAAAAATGGATGCCATTGGAATAAAGGAAACGGCTGCCGCCAGCTTTTACGATGGGCTTGGGAATTTGAAGGGAGTTGACTTAACCTCTGCTAGCATGGGCTTTAAGATCATCAATACCAGAGGCTTCAACAGCACCTCGCCCGTGCGCTCGCTGCAAATTGTTGACGGTGTAGACAACCAATCACCGGGATTGAACTTCTCCGTTGGGAACTTTGCAGGTTCCAGTGAGCTGGACATTGAAAGCGTTGAACTCATTGTTGGAGCCAACACAGCTCTATATGGTCCAAATGCCTTCAATGGAGTCATTTCCATGAACACCAAAGACCCATTTAAATATCAGGGAATCGATGTGATGGGAAAGATTGGTGAGCGGAACCTAAGGGAAACGGCTATCCGAGCAGCGAGAGCATGGAAGGTCTTTGGTGCTGAACATGAAAACCTAGGTGTCAAACTCAACTTCGCTTATATGGAAGCGAACGATTGGGAAGCGGACAATATGGACCCGGTTTATGACATCAGTAGAACCATTGCCGATCGCTTTCCTCAGTTGGCAAACAATGGTCTTCCAATACCGGCTCAAGTTACTTCTCAAAAAGACAATTGGGGCGGCTACGATGCGGTGAATCGCTATGGAGATGAAGTGATGGTAGGTAGCACAGCACTATCAAGTCAGCGCTCCTATCCAGGCTTAGGTCGATACCATCGAACGGGATACAATGAAGTTGATTTAGTGGACTACGATACGGATAATATGAAGATTTCGGGCTCACTTCAGTACAAGTGGAAGAACGACATCGTACTTAAAGGAGATTACCGCTTTGGAAGTGGAACCACAGTATACCAAGGCGACAATCGGTACAGCTTAAAAGATTTGCGCATTCATCAACAAGTGCTTGAGCTAAGCAAAAAGGATAAGTTCTACATCCGTGCATATAACACAAGCGAGAATGCAGGTCAGTCCTATGATGCGGTTTTCACAGCCTTACTCCTTCAAGATAGGGCTAAGGATAATTCAAGTTGGTCACAGGATTATTTGAACTACTACAACCAAAAGGTGGTTCGACCTGTTCAATTATTGAAAGGCTTTCCGGAGCCGTTTGACTATTTCGCGATTCCTCTAGGTTCTGGTCCTAACTTGGGTACCTACGCTCGAGCAACGGAGATAATGTCCCGTTATAGCGTCGCGATGCAGAACTGGCACGACTTGGCTCGAGCTTTTGCAGACAGTGTTGGTTCATCAGTTGGATTGGGAGTGCGCGATCCATTTTACGTTCCGGGAACCGCCCGATTCGACTCAGCATTTAACGACATTACTTCAAGCTTAACTTTTGGCGAAGGAGGGTCCGGGTTTTACGACCAATCTGCTTTAAGTCACATTCAAGGTCAGTATAAATTCGAGCCTACAAAAGGAGAAGAGGAATACGGAAACTACATCTTGGGTGGCAGTTTCAGACAATACCGCCCAGATTCAAAAGGGACCATTTTCGTAGATACCAATGGCAGAGTGGTGCAGAATTATGAGTTTGGAATTTACGGAAGTGCTCAGAAGAGATTCATGGGTGAGAAATTGATTTTGACCGCTTCGGGTCGGGTCGATAAGAATCAGAACTACGATCCGATAGCATCTCCCGCGGCTTCAGCTGTGTATCGTATGACGCCAGCCAGTTCCTTTCGCTTCGCCTTCACCTCAGCGATTCGAAATCCAACACTGGCAGATCAGTTCCTTTACTACAACACCGGACGGGCTCTTCTAGTTGGGAACATTGACGGTCGGGATTCCTTGGTCACAATTGAGTCCTTTAGGACCTACAACAGAACCTTGCGCAGGGATACCTTGAGCTATTTCAACGTTGCAGCAGTTAAGCCCGAGCGAGTGCGTACAATTGAAGCCGGCTTTAAGGGAGTCGTTTTCAAGGACATTTTCCTAGATGTGAGCTATTATCACTCTTGGTACCGCGACTTCTTAGGTTATCGGATTGGAGCCGACATCACATTCGATACCTTAGGTTTATTGAGACCAGGCGAAACTCAGTTGTATCGCGTGAGTGCAAATTCCGAAGACATTGTGACTACGCAAGGAGTGAGCATTGGTGTCAATTATTTCTTTTGGAAGTATTACTCTGTGGTTGCCAATTACAGCTGGAACAGCATCAACTTAAAAGGTTCCACCGACGAGATTATACCTGCTTACAATACTCCGGAACACAAGTACAACATTGGCATCACAGGTCGCGACCTTCAGTATAAGTTTGGTCCTGTCCGACTGAAAGGTTTGGGCTTCAATGTTACCTATAAGTGGGTTCAAGGATTCTTATTTGAAGGCTCGCCGCAATTCACTGGAAGCATCCCAACCTACGATATGTTGGATGCCCAAGTGAGTTACAATGTGAAGAAAATCTACAGCACGTTTAAGCTGGGTGCTTCCAACATACTGAACGAACAGAACCTTCAAACATACGGAGGTCCAAGAATTGGCCGAATGGCCTACCTCAGTGTTTCGGTCGATCTCAACCGCAAGAACAAATGACATGAATATTGCCTTGAAGGTTCTCCTTGTGCTACTCATCTTGACCTTGCAAGAACCTTTGGCTTATTCCCAGCGCTACGTCGATGTGCTCTTTCCTGAAGTTCAAGTAGACCGGAACATTACCTACGGGGAGAATTTCACGGTCATGACCGGCATTCCTCCCAGTCTCGAAGATTTAAAAATGGACGTGTACAGTCCGGTGGGAGACACAGCTCAAGACCGCTTTCTGATTTTGATGGCCCATTCCGGGAGCTGGTTCCCAAAAGGAGTCAACACGCTGCCTTACGGAGAGAAGTCCGATTCGAGCATGATTGCCCTTTGCACCGAGTTCGCTAAACGCGGTTGGGTTGCAGCTTCCATTGATTATCGTTTGGGTTGGAATCCAACTCCAGATATTTTAGGTGGAAATCAGGAGCTTCGAGCCAGGAGCATCATTCAAGCGGTGTATAGAACCATGCAAGACATGAAAACGGCCATTCGGTACTTCCGAAAAGATGAAGCTGGGCCAAACACCTACCGCATCGACCCAACAAAAATTGTTGCAGCAGGCACGGGTTCTGGTGCATACGCTGTTGTTGCATGTGCTAGTTTAAATAAGGTGAGTGAGCTCAATTTATTCAAGCTTCTATCCACGAATGGGAAGCCTTATGTGAGCATCGATACTTTGGGTGACTTCGAGGGTTTCGGGGGAGATCCAAATTGGAATAAAGCCAATCACGAAGGTTATTCTTCCGACTTCCGACTCGTGTTGAACCTCGAAGGAGCAGTTGGAGATAGTTCCTGGATTGAGCCTGGTGAGCCGCCCATGGTAAATATGTCGGGGGTAGATAACGCTCTCATTCCATACAAAACGAAGGTTGGTGTCATTGTGACCACAGGAGATCCAATCATCAGCGTTAGCGGAGCATATGTGATAGCTCAAGAAGGAACAAAACATGGGAATACCACCGTTTGGGATACGGTGAATTGGGCAGATCCATATACGGCTCGGGCAAAGTCCTTGGAGAGTTTTGAAGGTCTGTTTCCTTTTCTGGGTGAGGAGAACGCCTACGAAGCATGGGCTTGGTACGATCCAAACGATCCGTACACTGTGGATTCCGTGGAGCTCTCTCCGGGAAATTGGGTTCAAGGAACGGGTTACGGAACTTCTTCGAATCCCTTTGCCAGTAGAGAGAAAGCCTACCGCTACATCGATACAATTATGAACTACTTTACCCCAAGGGCATTGAAAGTTTTAGGCTCAGAGCCGGTAGGAGTGGAGCCTCAGCATCATTCAGGCGGGTTTAGAGTGTATGAGAAAAACGGGAATTCTTGGGTGGTGAGCGAAGATCAAGAAGATTTAGAAATCTATCGATTATACGATATCACAGGCGGCCTATTGAAGGAGGGTATTGTAAATGACTTGGGTTTTGAGCTTCCCACTTTGGAGGGAAATTGTCTTTATATTCTAGGAGTAAAAAAGGGAGGAATATGGCAATCTCGCAAGTACTTCAAGCAGCTCGTTGAAAAGTGATGTGGACGAAAATGGATTCGCTTGCAATTTTCTTCTAGAATTAAACTATACTTTTACCAACCAAATACATACTTACTATGAAAAATAATATACTTACTATTATTGCTTTGATGACGCTCTCTATGACTGCGTTTTCACAGCGTTATGAAAGTGAGATCTTTACCGAAGTGAACGTTACTTCCAACGAAGTGTATGGAGTAAACGTTTCTGTTTTGGGTGGAACTCCTTTCTCCGACACTCTAAAGATGGATGTTTACGAACCAGTTGGTGACACAGCTTCAGAGCGTTATTTGATCATCATGGCTCACTCGGGCTCTTTCATTCCAAAAGGGGTAAATACACTCCCATTTGGAAATAAGAACGACAGTGCGATGATGGAGCTTTGTACTCAGTTCGCGAAACGCGGATGGGTTGCTGCTGCCATTAATTACCGTCTTGGTTGGAATCCAACTCCAGACATCGCTGGAGGAGATCAAGAAACGCGTGCAAGTACGATTATTCAAGCGGTTTTCCGTTCTGTTCAAGATATGAGCACTGCAGTTCGCTATTTCCGTAAGGATGAAGCGACAACGAACAACTTTAAAATTGACGCCGACCACATTGCTGTGGGTGGAACCAACTCTGGAGGTTATGCTGCTCTTGCAAAGGGAGCCCTAAACAAGGAGAGTGAGTTGAACTTCGCGAAATTCCTGTACAACAATGGAGTTTCATTCGTCTCTACAGACACCCTAGGCGACTGGGAAGGTTTCGGAGGGATTTCAGCTTTGAACATGGAGAACCATACTGGTTATGAATCGGATGTTCAACTTGTTTTGAATATGGGCGGTGCCATTGGAGACAGCTCATGGATAGAAGCTCTTGAGCCTCCAGTAGTGAACTTTCACGGTGTAGCAGATGCTTTAACTCCTTACAAAACTCAAACGGTAATCGTTGCTGCAACGGGTGATGCTATCGTTGAGGTGAGTGGAAGTTATGTTGTTGCTAAGGAGAACGCAGCGGTTGGAAACTCAACTGTTTGGGATACCGTTACTTTCACGGATCCTTATTCTGCTAGAGCTCAGGCCCTCACTTCTTACGAAGGATTGTTTCCATTTACTGGGGCATCCAACGGATTTGAGCCTTGGGGATGGTACGATCAGAACGATCCGAACATCGCTGACTCTGTAACTGTAGCTCCTGGAGTGAAAGTTCCTGGAAGTGGTTTCGGTTCAGCAGCAAACCCTTTTGCTTCAAGAACCAAAGCATTGGCTTACATAGATACAGTAATGGGATACTTCTCTCCGCGTGCCGTATTGGCCATGGAGTCTGTAACCAACACTGCTTCCATCAACGACCTTGGTGAAGGAAATGGCGTGAAAGCGTATCCAAACCCAAACAAAGACGGAAAAGTATGGGTGAGCACCTCTAAAGATCCTATCCTTTCTTTCGACTTGTTTGATCTTCAAGGCAAAATGATTTTGAGCCGCGAGGTTCGAAATGTTGGTTTTGAAATCACTGAAGAATTGGAGTCTGGTCTTTACTTGCTTCAAGTGAACTTCGATGGTTATTCAGTTCAGCAAAAGCTGATTTACGAATAGAAGTCTCAAGAAAAAAAAGAACCTCGCTTTTAGCGGGGTTTTTTTATGCCTTTTTCGTTCTACTTTCACACAAATTATGAGAGTTGTTGTGAAGCCTTTGTTGGTTGGAATCCTTTGCTTGACTTTAATCTTTGAGATTTGGCTAATCATTGACAGGTTGAAGCAAGAGGCTACACAAGAAATTGCGGTTCAATTCACGGGCTCAAAAGAGGAGTGGAGTTTCCGCTATGCTGGGCCAGACGGGTCTTTTGACACTTCGGATGATCTCTTTCTCGGGCCAGAAGATTTAATGTTTCCAATTGGCGCAACTATAAAATTCTATTCAAGCAGCGAAGATCTCGTCTATTGCTTTGAAGTGAGAGACTTGGAAATCGCTCAATTGGTTATACCCGGTCAGCCAGACTCAGTCGAAGTCGAACTCGATGAGCTGGGAAGCTATGACCTCAATCCCTGTCAGTTCTGTGGAATTCCAAACCATTATTTCGATCGCGAACTACGCGTGGTCAGTCCTGAAGAATACAATCGATGGCTAGCTAAAAAATAATCTGCTTGGCTGTACTTCCAATACTATATTTGACTCAAATACTTTTATGAAACGCCTCATTCTTGCCCTTTTGGTCCTGGTTGTTATAGCAGCAGGAGTACTCATTTTCTTAAACGATTCAAGCGAAAAAACAAAGCCAGAGGTAAAGACTGCCGTGGTTCCGGAGGCAAATCCGTACGCGGATCCAAGCTACAGTCCAAAAGCCTTATTCGCTTTGCCGTCATACAATATGGTAGATGGCAATGGAGAAGTGTTCGGTAGCGAAGACCTAGCAGGACAGGTGTACTTCATTTTTACCTTCTCTGGAAATTGCGACGAACCTTGCTCAAGTTCATTGGCTGTCTTGAAGTCTGCTAAGAATACCATGGAACAGAGCTTCAGAACATGGAATGAATTGGCTTATGTGGCCATCAATTCGGATGAGTCAATCACTCAAGAGGGGCTAGCTGAATTTGCTGAGAAGAACGATTTGAAAGATTCTTGGTACATGCTCAGAACATGGATTGACTTCCCACAGAACGTCCTTCCTGCAGATTACAATCCCGAGCAAGAAGTGATGCTCGTTGACCGTGAAGGCCTAGTACGAGCGCGCTTCAATCTTTCTGATGAAGGAGTGGAAGAGAAGATCATTCAGCTTACAAGAAGAGTTCTGCGAGATCCTCATAAGAGGATAGCTGACCCCTTAGAAATCATCAACCCAGAATGGCTCGACAAGCGCATGGTGGCTCAGCTCAAGAAGCGAGACCGCATTCAAAGCTTTGTTGATTTCAGTTTTGAGGATAAAGTGCAGGAAAGTCAAATCGCTTGGCGACATCAGGTGGCCGATGATGCTGGAAAGACTTATAAGCCTAGCCATTACGATCATGGAAATGGAATCCTTACTGCCGATGTAGATGGCGACCAATTGTTGGATTTGTATTTCATATCTCAAATTGGCGAGAATCAATTGTGGAAGAACGTGGGCGGTGGAAGGTTTCAGAACATCACTGCCAATAGCGGACTTGCTCTTCGCGACTTAGTATGCGTGTCAGGGGCCTTTGCCGACATCGACAACGATGGTGATCAAGATCTATTTGTTACGTCCATTCTGGGTGGAAACAAACTCTTTGAGAACAACGGAAAAGGAAACTTCAAGGACATCAGTAAAGCTTCAGGGCTCAATTATAAAGGGCATTCTGCAGGAGCAAGCTTCTTCGATTACGACAAGGATGGCTTGCTCGACCTCTTTGTTTCGAATGTTGGGAAATTCACGACAGGAAAGACGAGCACCATGGAGGTGAAACACCCAAGTGAGCCATTGCAGGATGGCAGCTATGAATTTCCAGAAGCGATGAAAGACGCCTTTTTTGGACACCTATTTCCAGATCGTAAGGAGCAAGGCATTCTTTACCACAACGAGGGCGGAAATCGATTTAAGAATGTGAGTGCCGAAATGAATCTTCAAGACACCTCTTGGACAGGAGATTCGCACCCTATGGATTTGAACGGCGACGGCTGGACCGATCTATATCTCACCAATATGCAGGGCGACGATCAGTATTACGAGAATGTTGAGGGTAAGTCTTTCGTGAAGAAGAGTCGGGAAGTATTCCCGAAAACCCCTTGGGGAGCCATGAGCATCGGTGTAAGCGACTTTGACGGCGATCAGGACCTGGATGTATTCATTTCAGATATGCACAGCGACATGGCTCAAGATTTCACTTATTGGGATGAGAAGAAAAAGAACCCAGTGAACTTTCCTCCGAAATTTCTTGTGAATTCCGATGGGATTTATGGCAATGCTTTCTTCAAGAATGGAGGAGACATGAAGTTTGAAGACGTGTCTATGCAAAATGGAGCGGAAAATCTATGGCCTTGGGGAATGACCGTTGGAGATGTGAACGCCGATGGTTTTGAAGACGTCTTCGTAGCTTCAAGCATGAACTACCCATTCCGTTACGCAGTGAACAGCATGCTCATCAACGAGGGCGGTAAGTTTGCCGATGCTGAGTTCATCTTAGGTCTGGAACCACGCAAGAACAATCAGACTGCCACTTGGTGGTTCAACTACACCGACGAAAATACGGAAGTAGTGGAGAAATGGGGAGAGCAAGAAGTATGGGCGGCCTTGGGTACGCGCAGTTCAGTATTCTTGGATTTGGATGACGACGGCGATTTAGACATCGTAACCTCAGAATTCAATAGCGCTCCAATGGTGATGATGAGCAATTTGAGTGAGAAGAAGTCGGATTTGAATTTTGTGAAGATTCAACTCGAAGGAACCTCTTCGAACAGAAATGGATTTGGAGCAGTGGTGAAGGTTAATTCCGGTGGTAAGACCATCATGCGCCACAATCACGGGAAGAGTGGATACTTATCTCAGAGTGTAGCTCCATTGTACATTGGATTAGGTTCTTCAAATACGGTTGATAGCATCGAAGTCATTTGGCCTTCTGGGAAAACTCAGAAGCTTACTCAAGGAATCGCGCTGAACGGCACAACTAGGATAATAGAGGAATAGCCTTTAGTCTTTTAGCAAGCGCTTCTCCGCGAAACCATGAATGAATTGGTGAATGGGGAAGACGATGAGGGCAAGAACGAAGTTGGCGGCAAAGACCAGAATGGGCTGCCGATCTGAGAGTACTTCTATGTAAGGATCTAGAAGGATCAGAAGGAACTCGAACAATAGAATAAAGTTCAAGAAGATCAGGCCTTTTAGAAAGCCCCTAGTCACATTCACGCGAACCAAAAGCAGCATGGCTACCAGCAGGATGAAGATCCCAATCACAATCACTAGGTACTGAAGATTCGCGAAGCGCAAGCGTTCATGCTCTCGAAACTCCAGCTCTCTTTTTCGCAAATCGGCCTCACGCTTTGCTTCGAGCATACCGATTTCTTTGGCCTTATTGCGGTCGAAGACCACCTCGTTCAATTCATGAAACTTTTGATGGTATTCTAAGGCCTTTTTGTAGTTGCCTATGCCGCTGTAAGCTTCAACTAGGTCGCTGTACCAGCTGATGAGCACGCTTTGGTTTCCGAGCTTCTCATGTATTTCCACGGCTTGATTGATGTATCCAATCGCCATTTGGAAAAGGATGTCGTTCTTCTGAAGGAAAAGGAAGTTCGAAGTTTTCTCATGCCTTAGACTGTCTTGTGCCAGTTTGATGTAGAGCTTCCCAAGGTTTCCGAGGTTGTGGCCAATGCTCGTTTCGATGCCTAGATCGCGGTTGATGGCAAGTGCGTTGCTGATGTAGCTGTATGACTTATCGTAAAGCTCATCGGTTCGGTAGAGATTGGCAAGGTTCCCATAATTAATGGCCATCCCAGATTTGTCCTGAATTTTCCGGTAAATACCCAGCGCAATCTCATAGTGTTCCTCGGCCTTTTTGTAATCCTTTAAATTCCTGTAATAGAAGCCCAAGTTGCCGTAGGCGTTTGCTTGCCCACTGAGGTTGTGCATTTTAATATTCATCTCAAGACTTTTACTGTAAACCTCATAAGCCTTGTCGTAGAGTTCCTGAATGACGTATAGCGAACCCATATTCCCCAAATGTCGGGCAGCGCTCATGGAGTCGCCTTGCTCTTCAGCTATCAGAAGTGCTTTTTGGTAGGTTTCTAAGGCTCTCGGGTAATCGGCAAGGGCATCGTAGATTAAGCCTAGGTTACCAAGGTCCCGCTGAATGCCATCCAAATCTCCAATTTCTTCGGAAATGCCCAAGGCCTTCATGTAGTACTCTTGCGCTTGATAGTAGTCGGACTGCATGTCATAGATCACGCAGATGTTGGCGTAGTTTCGAGCTACTTCAGCTCTTAGACCAAGCTTTTGGTTGATTTGTAGTGCGCGTTGGTTTGATGTGAGTGCGGTATCGAACTCGCCGATTACGGTGAAGTTGATTGCTTGAGCGCGGTAAGCTCGGGCTTCACCTTCACGCCACTTGAGTCATTTACTTAAAGCGAGGGCCTCGGCGCTGAATGCTAGGCCTTTGAAAGGGTTGGTTCGGTAATATCCGATGCCGAGGTCTAAAAAGCGGTTTACCCGATGCGTGTCATTTCCTAAAGCATTTAAGCTGTAAGTGAGCGAATCGAGTTCTGCTTGACTTTGTGCCTGTATGGAATTTGAAAGCAGGAAAGAGGTGAGGAGGCAGAAAATGAATCGCCAGAAATTCATGTTTGAAATGAAGTCAATCCTGAAGTCTTTAGAATGGGCTATTTTCTTTTTCTCTTCGTCGGTATGAATCGATTGACTGGACCGAGTCCTTCCTAAGGGAGAGCCTTTTATTGCGCCTCGACCTTCAATGTGGAAAGCGCTTCTTTTGATGAATTATCGAATAACATACCTATGGTGTTGACTCAGATTTCGTTTTTTATTATAATATAAACGCCACCTTATCAGTAATTTGAATTAAGTTATGTGCATTATAAGTTCAGATGACAAAAACTAGCTTTCTTCGAAGCCAAGTGAACTCGGATATTGGACTTTCTGTAGCTTAGAAGAGAGAAAACCACGGCAGAGAAACTCCGCCGTGATTGTAATCTGATGCTATGATTTTACGATCTTCTCGCGTACTGTGATGCCATCGGCACCTTCAATTTCCACGAAGTAAATTCCTGGAATGGTGGAGCTCAAATCCAAACGAAGAGACTCGCTTGTTGTGTTGGCTTCCATAATCAATTTGCCATCCAAGCTCAACATGCGCACCTTGAAGTTCGCAGTGCTTGTAATGTCGAGGAAATCGTCGGCTGGATTTGGGAAAAGGGAAGCAGTATTACTGTTCACTTCATCTTCACCAGCGACAAAAACAGTTTTGTTCAAGTCGTATGCCCAAACATCGCGCAGGATGTTGCTGTTTTCATCTTCACCGGCAACATGATAAATGACGTCGTCAATGACGAAGGCTCCTGAAGCCCAACGCCCAGCTCCTGGATGAGGCTCTTGCTCGTACCATGTATCGTTGTCAGGACTGTAACGGTAGAATTCGCCTTCATCTAAATTTTGGTGATCAACACCTTCTCCTGAAATGATGTAACCGTACCCGCCGTAATCGAATTGAGCTCCTGCTACGCGCTCTTCACCTGGGAAATCGTTCAATTCTGTCCATTCTCCATCAAGGGAGTTGAACTTGTAGAAGTCGTTGAAGATGCCATTGCCATGACCAAAGCCTGCGTAGGCATCGGTTCCAATAGCGAAGTAATAAGGATGGTGTCTGGCCTTACCTGGAAGGTTGTCTTGTTGCTCCCAAGTGTCGGTTGCGATGTCATATTCCCACCAATCGCGCGTGTTTCCACTGGCATCGTCGCCAAGCCCAACGTACAATTTGCCGTTGCTTGTAATCACAAATGCTGGATGACGACGTCCTGTGCAACCACAGCTAGTAAGCTCTGTCCACTGGCCAGTGTTTGGATCGTATTCCCAAAGGTCATTCAATCTCTGGTTTCCAGGGCCCAATCCGAATCCCATGTATGCTTTGCCGTTGTGTGCAGCACCATATGCAAATCCTCGTGCAGGTCCAGGGAAGCTGGGGAGTGTGGTCCAAGTATCGGTAGATGGGTCGTATTTCTGAACGTCGTTGAGAAGAACAAAAGGAGGAGCTACACCAGCCACCACATAACCTTCGCCATTGAGTGTGAATGTTACTGGATGGTGACGTGAAAGTCCTGGTAGTGAGGCTTTTTCTTCCCAATCGGTTTGAGCGAAAAGAGTGATTCCGAAACAAAGAAGTATTGAGGTAAAAATCGTTTTCATTCGTAGAGTTTTGAAGTGATTACAGCCTGATAACACGAGAACGACTGTGATTGTTCAAATGTAACTTTTATTCAATATGCAAGAATGTGAGCTCCACGACAGATTGAGTGAAAGGCTTCACCCATCGCATAAGCAGTCATAGGGATTCAATTAAATCACTGACTTTAAGCGTCTTGAACTATGTGGTGAGAAGTTCTTGAATATCAATATTTCAAGCGAGCTTGTCAATCCGTCCCTCATCGTCGTTGAAGCTGTAGCTCGAATTCTTCTCTAAATTCAACATAGCCTTTGCCAGTGGCGCTAGATTTGAAACGCAGAATACTTTCGTTCCTTCGACGAGCACTTCCCCAACACTGGCTGAAATATAGAAGAGTTTCGATGAAGCCTGCACGAGCGCGCCAACTTGGACCTTTGTCTGATTTTGACGAGGATCTAGACGCTCTAATTGAATGAAGGAACGCTGAAGTTGAGCGTGGTTGATTTCGATCTTTTCCAATTCCTGACGAGCCATCTCCTTTGAGGTTTCATGCTTATCGCCTGCGCTTCCTTTCGTTTCTGACTGCAGAGATTCCTTTGCTTCCATCATTCTTTGCTCGCTCACGGCAATGCGCTCCTTGAGCATTCCTAGACAAGTTGCATGAACGCGAATTTTGAATTCTAGGAAAGGATTGGCTGAGGGCATTACTTCCACTTGATGTTGCAACCCATGCTGGGGTGTTGTACTTCAGAAACTTCCCGACCTGCCAATACAGCGTCCAAAGCACCCGACAAATCTTTCCCCGTTGCTTTGCCCATATTGGGTCGAGTTTCGTCAAAGCGTCCTCGATATACGCAGGCCAAGTTTTGGTCGAATACAAAAAAGTCGGGAGTGCATTCTGCTTTGTAAGCTCGTGCTACTTCTTGGGTTTCGTCGTAGAGGTAGGGGAAAGGGTAGCCCAAAGTTTTGGCTACTTCTGTCATTCGTTCTGGAGAATCTTGGGGATGCGTTTCTATGTTGTTGCTGCTGATGGCAATGAATTGAATTCCCTTCGCTTGATATTCGTTTGTGACATGCACAAGCGCCTCGTTCACATGAAGCACGTACGGGCAGTGATTGCAGATGAACATCACCACCGTGGCCTTTGGAGACTTGAGAGTGAAGTCGCTATCGCCATGCTTCAGCGCCCGAGGGAGTGAGAGTTGAGAGCCAGAAACGGTGTCGAGGAGAGTGAATTCGGGAGCTTTAGTTCCCAGTTCCATCATGCTGGATTCTACAAGAGACATAGGTGATATTTTGCTGTGAAGTTAATTTTCCTGCACAATTAAAAAGCTTCTAATGCTTTGGTTGAAACGGGTTCAATCTAGTTCTTCAGTTACCTCTCCGCAGCCAAGCATTGAAGATCCGAAGTAAGGATTTTTAATTTCACGGGAAAGGCTTAGCCAACTAGCTCCCTTGTTGCCATCTGCCATTGGGCAGAACTGAACGTACAGCACCTCATCTAAAGGCTTGAAAGAATTCGCCATTTCGCGCATAGCCTGAGACAATAATTGAAAAGCCTCCCGGAGCTCTGCTATGTTTTCGAAGTGTGCAACATGCTCTATAGCCAGCTTCGACTCCTTGCTTAGGTCCATCCATATTTGATGTTGCTTTCCTGAGAAAAGAGACATATCGATGTTGTCCAAGTCTTTTTGGACTAGAGTTGCAGCCTGTTGGGCTCCTTCGAAATCATCCTCGACCAGAGCGTCTTTAAATTTCAAGTAGTCGGTGAAAAGCTCGGTGAGTGCTTCCTTTGAATTTATAGCAGTTTTTTGCTGCTCATTTTCCCTGATTGTTGATTTGGTAGGGGGTGTTGAAGCGGAATTGGCAGCGTGGTTGTGACCTGTCATAGCAGGGCCTCCGTCTGGGCTCATCATACTTGGTTTCCCAGCCAACTGTGCTGCCGCATCAATGCTGAAGGTGCCTTTTACGGCAATTTCCTCTCCTGGCTTTAAGCCCGCTTCAATAATGTAGCTATCACCCAAGGTCGGTCCTAATGTAACCTGTCTTAAAAGAAAATTGATCCCATTTTCAGTTTGCTCTTTCACGTATACTACAGATCGTACTCCTGTCCACAAAACCGCCGATTTTGGAATAATGAGGGCTTCAGAATTACCCGCCGCTTGTGCTTCAAGTATTCCGGAGACAAACATTTCAGGCTTCAGCAGAAGGTCTTTGTTTGTTGCTTCTAGTCGTGCTTTCACAACTCTCATAGTAGGATGAACCACTGGATCGATGTAGGTGATTTTGCCCTTGAACTGTTTACCGGGCAAAGCGGATACAGTGAATGAGACCGAGTTTCCGGTTTTTACCCAAGCTAAGTCACTTTCGTACAGATCCAAAAGAACCCAAACCGATGATAAATCGACCAACTTGTACAAAGACTGTCCTCCCTTTATATAATCGCCAAGATTGACATTCTTTTCGGTGAGGAAGCCCGATACATCAGCATGAATGGGAAAGGTTTCCATTGCCTCTCCACTGCTGATAATTTGGTCAATCTTATTGTCTGTCAATTTCCAGTTTTTGAGTTTTGCCCGAGCGGCATGGTAAAGCGCGGGCTGACTTTCCTTGATCTTATTGGCTTCAAAAAGTTCTTCTTGAGCGGTGACTAATTCTGGTGAGTAGACATAGGCAATGGGCTCATCTTTCGTCACGTACTCTCCAATATTGTTGACGAGAAGCTTTTCTATTCTACCTGAAATGTGGGAAGATTGTAAGTAGGCGAGGCCTTCATTGACTTGTACCTTTCCATTCAATCTCATCGATTTGAAGGCTGATTTTTTGCTCACAATAACTGTAGAGACATTTGCCAATTTCATAGCAGTGGGAGACATAGAAACAGCCATTGGGTTAATTTCTAGATCATTTTCATTCTCAAGAGGGATTAAATCCATTCCGCAAATTGGACATGAGCCAGACTCATTGCTTCGGATCTGGGGATGCATTGAGCAGGTCCAAATCGTTTCAGGGGATTCCATAGATAAGTGATCGTGTTCTATGGCGTCAGTTTTTGCTGTTCTTCCAAAAAGTAACCAGCCAAACAACAAGCCAATGACCAGCGTGGTGAGAGCTACAACTACTGTTGTTTTTTTAATATTTTCCATCTTATGTAATGTTTTGTGTTCTTAATCGCAGTGCATTCGAAATGACCGATACGGAACTAAAACTCATTGCCAATGCGGCTAGCATAGGCGAAAGCAAAATGCCATAAAAAGGAAAAAGAACCCCTGCCGCAATTGCTATACCTACCGTATTATAGAGCAACGCGAAAAACAAATTCTGTTTGATATTCTTCATGACACTATGACTCAAGCCATAAGCTTTCACAATGCCTTGTAAATCACCTTTTACCAAAGTAATTGCAGCACTTTCTATAGCCACATCAGTACCTGTGCCCATTGCAATTCCCACGTCAGCCAGAGCGAGTGCCGGGGCATCGTTTATGCCATCACCTGCCATAGCTACTTTTTTTCCAGAAGACTGAAACTCCTTTACCTTGTTCAGCTTATCTTCTGGTAAGCAATCTGCCTGAAATCCATCCAAGTGTAATGTGTCGGCCACTGCTTTGGCAGTAAAAGCATTGTCACCAGTCATCATTATTACCTCAAGACCTCTTGATTGTAAATCTGCTATAGCTTGCTTACTCGTCGGCTTTATGGCATCAGCAATGACTATATATCCTACCAATTTCCCATCTATGGCTACAAAAGGAACTGTTTTGCCTTTGGACTGTTCTTCTTTGGCAAGGGCTAAAAGTTCAGAATCACTAGAAATCCTTTCAGCCTCTAGTAGTTTTTCATTACCAATGACCACAGTCTTTCCATCAATCAACGCTTTCACACCCTTTCCAGTCACAGATTCAAATTGATCAACTTTCTTAAATGTGATCTTCTTCTCATTGGCGTAACGAACCATAGATTCAGCCAATGGATGCTCACTTTGCTGATTGACAGACGCCACAACTTGGGCAAGATCATCTGCTTTGAAACCATTGGTAGGAATTATTTTTTCAACAGAAGGCCGCCCTTCGGTAACAGTTCCCGTCTTATCAATAAGCACTACGTCTATCTCATTCATCTTTTCAAGAGATTCCGCGTTCTTAATGAGCACACCCAGTTTAGCTCCTTTGCCCACACCTACCATCACAGACATTGGAGTGGCTAATCCTAGAGCACATGGGCAGGCAATGATTAGGACAGCTATTGCGTTGACGAAGGCATAGACTAATTTCGGGTCAGGACCCCATATCATCCAGACAATAAAAGTCAATATCGAAATGCCAATCACCACAGGAACAAAGTATCCTGAAATTTTATCTGCCAGGTTTTGAATAGGCGCTCTACTGCGACTCGCATTATTTACCATGTCTATGATTTGCGATAATAGGGTGTCAGCCCCAACTTTCTCAGCTTTCATCACAAAGGAACTCTGCCCGTTAATGGTACCTGAACTGACTTTCTCATTCTCGGATTTCTCTACAGGTATGGGTTCGCCACTTATCATTGACTCATCGATAGTGCTGCTGCCTTCAGTTATGCAACCATCTACTGGAATTTTTTCTCCGGGTTTCACCCGAAGTAGGTCACCTACTTTTATCTCATCAATTTTGACTTTGGTTTCAGAACCGTCAATGATCAATGTCGCGGTATTTGGAGCGAGTTTGAGAAGCTCCTTCACAGCACCGTTGGTTTTGCTGTGTGCTCTTGCTTCAAGTAATTGACCTAATAGCACTAATGTCAAGATAACCGTTGCAGCTTCAAAGTACATGTGCACTGTCCCTGACTCGGTTTTGAACTGATCGGGAAATATATCTGGAAAAAGAAGTCCCGCCAGACTAAACAACCAGGCTACACCGGCTCCAATTCCTATCAGGGTAAACATATTCAGGCTTCTACGAACAATGGAGCTATAAGCCCGTCTGAAAAACATCCATGTGGCATAAAATACCACAGGAATAGACAGTGCGAGTTGTGCCCATCCCCAGTACTTCCACGGCATTATATTGGGTAATGGATTGCTGGGCAACATTTCAGACATAGCAACTAAAAAAATTGGTAGTGTGAAAGCACTCGCAATCCAAAACTTGGACAGTAACTTTTTATAGGTTTTATTTTCAGCTGATTCGTCGACATCCATTGGCACTAGCTCCATGCCGCATTTAGGGCAAGAGGCTGGCTCGTCCTTGACCAATTCCGGGTGCATAGGACAGGTGTATTTTCCGTTTGTTTGATTTAAGTTGGCTTCTTCCACCAAATCCATTCCGCAAACTGGACAGTCTCCCGGTTTGTCATAGGTCTTTTCACCTTCGCAATGCATGGGACAGTACCAAATACCACTGCCAGAAGACTCTGGTTTGTGTTTCTGAACATTGGTATGGACATCTTCACTTGGTAAGTGGATGCCGTAGTTAGAACCCTCAAGGGGTTTTTGAAGTGTTTCAATCGAAAGATGATGATCCATTTCGACGCTTGCTTCACCTTTTTCCAAGTCAACCGATGCTTCGATTACTCCTTCTATTTTGGATAATGTTTCCTGCACATGGTTCCTACAACCATTACAAGTTAGACCGGTGATTTTATATGTATGTTTCACGCTTATCTTGTTTTTGCTGTGATGTAATTGTGTTTAGCCCATGCCTTGTGGTATTTTGAAACACTTGTAACTTTCCTTTTCTGGTATTTCAGTATTTGCTGCTGCATGCGCAGCACCTCTTCAAAGTCTTTTCCTGAATTTGCATAAGCACTTAACAGAAGATTTAGGGCTTGTTTAGATTCAACTATTTGCTCTTCATACAGTTCAATAAGTTCCTGTTGTTTTTGAATTTCGAAACAAACCATGTCGTAGGAGCTGATGAGTCGGTTTGAGACTTCTTCTCTCTGAAGCGAAAAGGATTCTTGCATTAGTTGTGCTTCAGATTGTCCGGCTTTATATTTCTTTCTGAAAATTGGCAGGCTCACTGAAACCATGGGTATAAGAATGTCTTTACCATTATCCGCTGGAGACGCATCGCTTCGGTTTCCGACTAGAAATAGCGGCAGTGTAGAAATTGTTAGTGCTACTTGCAATTAATGTTTATCCGCTTACTAAATCCGAAGATTTACTTATATATTTATGGAGGACATCGAGAAAATAATGCGACTTGATTAGACAGCTACCAACTATTTTCTTTGAAATTTATTGAATTGATTAATCTTTTAAAGAATGACGGGTACAGTGAAATTTTTTTGGTGTTCATTGCTGTTTTTTGGACTTGGAAGTTGTGAAAGCCGAATTTATGAGGGAACTCCTGAGACAGCTTGTAATGGAGGAGAATGTGAATATAACTTTGAAATTAATCCTGAACAACAACCAGATACCTATTTAGATAATGAAGGTTATTGGCATGTTTATACAGGAGGAATGTCATATTTTCAAATTATAGGTGAATTAGAAGGGCCTTATGATTTTTACCACATTAATGGCACCCCTGATGTAAGGGTTGCAATGGATTCAGATTATTGGATAACTTTTGATACTATCTCATTTACTACCCCTATGTATGGGGTCTTAAGTTGGTACAGTTCACCTAATATGGATACTCCTCTACCTATTGGTGATACAACATATTCGATTAATGGGTTGATTTTAAATGATGAAAGTATAACGAATCTAGTGGGATATGAAATAACTCCCCATACTTGTATGGATTGTCCATATTCCAGTACTTTATTTGGTGTTTACTCTAGTTACAACACCCATCCAACTTTCAATATTTTCAATCTAGGAGAATTGAAAGGAGATACAGCTACATTTTTTATTGAAATTGAATATGCAAGTGAATGGAGGTACTCAGGAAACCCTATTGCAAAAAATGCTCATGTAGTTTATACAACAGATTTAAAAGTAATTTTTGAATAACTGGATTGATAACAGAGCATTGTAAAGACGATGCTATACATAGGCATATAGGGTAATACTACACCTTGGAAACCCTGTAGATACCCCATTTAATAGGACAGCTTTGATTGATATTTAGGTTAATACTCATGCAGCTTTTCGGTATATGTCAGATGGTATTTGATCATCCAAAGATTGATGCCTTCTTTCAAAGTTGTAATAG
>Ga0209307_1000046_pt1 | contig 102527 bp, 88 predicted proteins | sample COGITO_mtgs_1105_FD_185519 | JGI IMG/M metagenome (GOLD analysis project Ga0209307, IMG submission 185519) | Pelagic marine microbial communities from North Sea - COGITO_mtgs_110530 (SPAdes) (version 2) | ecosystem: Environmental > Aquatic > Marine > Epipelagic ... | reverse complement strand
ATTTCGAGTTTTCCATTACCGTCCCGCTTCTTAAGGTAGTCCTAAAAGTGCAGATCTGGCATTCCCATTGCCATTTGGACTTAAGCCAATAGTGACGTCCAGAACCGCAGTTTTTACACTTTACTCCCTCAAATTCTCTTTGAATTTTAAAATCAGACTTGCAGCTTTATTCAGTAGAGTACTTCTCAATAAATTCAATAATATTCATAGCTCTTAATTTTATACAAATCAAGAGACTCAGAACGTAATCAATTTACGTTCTGGTAAACATGCGGACTAGCAGAACGGGAATCATAAAATCTGTAATTCAACATATTGTTGAAGCGTATATTGAAAATATATACTATTTTTGTTAAAATAATAAATTATTTGCTAAATAAATATTGATGAAAAAGAAAATATTGAGCCTAATGGCTACTGGATTATTACTTGGAGGTTTCACAGCAAACGCTCAATTAATTGATGAGAAAAATGTAACGGTAACAATGGATTTGCAACCAATTTTACAATTGGATATGAGTACAACCACTCAATTAGATTTCGTTTTCGATGAAATTGACGATTATTATGCTGGTATTACACAATATGGAGCAACAATTTTAAAAGTTAGTTCATCGGTAAGTTTTGATTTATATGCTGTTGGAAGATCAACTGCGGGAACTCGTTTTTGGGATCAACAAATTGCATACGGAGTCGGGGCTGGAATTGCTAATATCCCAATGAGCTGTGTAGAGCTAAGACAGAATACAGCTAATGCTGCAACTACAGGTTTTGCAGGCGGTGTCGCTGCTGATTACAGTGCTGCTTTTGGTGCTGTAGGGACGCCTACAGCCACTAATAGCCTCTATGTAGCCGCTGGTGGTGGATTAGCACTACCAACAGCTGCAGATAAATATATTGCAGGTCATAATGGAGTTGCTGATTTTATCGGAGGCGGCAGCTATTTAACAGCAACTGGTACTCTTGCTGGAACGAATAATTACTATTATTCAATGGATTATAGAATTGTACCAGGATTACCAGCGGTTTTTCCAAATGCTTCTACAAATATAGCCTTAGGTTTTGAAGATATAGTAACTGCTAATGCTCCGGGAGATTATGCTGCGCCAGGTGTTTATACTATGTATGTACAGTATATCTTATTGGAAAATCAATAGGTTTTTCATGCTGATTTAAGCATTTCACATACTTTAATTCCCCAAAAGCCATCTCGAAAAGTTGGCTTTTGGTGTTTTGTAAATCGATACTCCGATATTTATACAAAGGAAATGAAAACCCTGTTTTTTATTTTACCCTTTCAGCTCTTTTTTTTGGTAGGCTATAGTCAGATTCATTGTGGATCGGTTGACTTTGTGACTAACAGTCCAGTTTCATTGAACTTGCCGTTCACATCTTTTTCTGATTACGCAAGTGGTGTCACTATTATAGGCGCAGCCACTCTTAAATTGAGTGTTTCAGACAAAGCTATCGTAGATCCAGATTGTCGTTGGAGAATGGAAATGCAGATTGAAAATGGTAGCACAATAGGTAACGATTGGGAAACTCTGGTTCAATTTGGTTCAGGTGTAGCTCCCAATCCTACACTTAACATTTTAGAAGTTAGAATTTCTAATAATTGTGCAACGGGTATAGCTAATGGTATTTTCACCAAACCATTCACGAGTACTCTGGATATACAAGATATTATAGCTGCATCGGCTACTACAATTGCTGCAGGCTCATGCACGCCAGGCGTAAATGGTCCAGGAAATTATTTGGAGAATTATGACGAGTATACTTTTCGCGTAGATGTGCGAGTAAAACCAGGTTTGATTTTTTCACCAGGTATTTATCAGGTTAATTTAAAGTTTCACATAGAAGAAGTGAATTGAAACTCATAATTAGATATAGCGTTCAATATCAGTTAATTGTCATTTTTATGATTACTTTCTTTTCTGGTATGGCCCAGATAGACCCGACTGATGCTCCGATTATTTCTAATGATAATCCCTTAACTGAAACTGCATCCAAATTAAGTATTCAACTTGAAGAAAGTGATATTAGAGTGAATAAAGTTGAACTGGCAGCTAATTTACTTACCGTTCAAAATAACACAGATAATGAGGTCACCTATTATGTTGAATTGAGCCTCCCTGATAAATGGAAAAGTTTTGGACTTCAGCGTTATTTCATTGCGAATCCTGGCGAAACCATGGTTGTTCCATTAAGAGTATTGCCTCTTTCGTTAAAGGGAAATACTCAATTTTTTATCGGTGTTAACGTATTCGAAGAAAATGGAGACGCACTTGCGAGTAATTATTTTTACATAAGCAGCTATAAGGTAGTTAACTGGGATGTCTCGGTTACTCCTGGGAAAAAAAATTATTTTAAAAACGGAGAAAATACCAGTAGTTTCGACTTAAATGTTGTGAATCAAGGAAACTATCCTCAGGATATCGTTATGCACTTTAAAGGACAAAGAAATGGTCTGAAAATAAAAAATAAAGGAGGTGAAGAAATAAAATCACTCAATTACGATTATAGTCTCAAATCACTAGAAGATACTACCTTCAGTTATGATATTGAAACATGTGGTGAAACTCGTAACGTTAAGATGGTTTCGATGCAAAACCATAGACCAAACATGGATAATGATGCTAAAAACTATGTCTTATATGTAAATACAAGTGAAGCACTTAGTTCCGGAAAAAATCTTCAAAAGAAATCAACTAAAATTGAATTCACAAAACTTGCCAACGAGAAAAAAGCAAACCAGTTTTCAGGTCCTATTGTGCCTTTAATCGTAGAAACAAATTTTCAAAATATTACTTCTAACAATCCAATGATGATGCTAAATCTCAGAGGATTTCAAATAATGGATGATGGCTCTAATCTTGTTTACTTTGGACAATTATCTTTTACTTCTAACTTTTATTCTGAACGCTACATCAATAATTCAACATGGTATGGTGGATACTTCAATAAAGATTACACAGCTGAAATCGGAAATATAAATGGAGGTGTGATGGGTATACAAAATAACGGAAAAGGCGCTAAAGCAAGCTATCGAGTTATTAGAGATCACTGGGTTGGTGCTTTTTATACACGCCGACCTAACTTTTTGAATAACCCAACAAGCGAATCATTTGGGGCCTTTTATAAATACTTAGGTGATGGAAAACTAACAGGCTCAGCGGCAATATCTCAGTCCAATAATTTTCTTCGAAAAAGAAATGCCACTATTTTTAATGGTACCGTTTCTTACAACTTAGCTAAAAATCATTTTGTTTCAGCATCTGGCGCATTTAGTAATACAACTTTCGAAAATGCGCAACAGGTTCTTCAAACAAAACAAGGCTTTATATTAAACGCTAATTATGGGGGTGCATTCGTCGGTGGTAAATTACGCACTAGTGTCAATGGCAATTATCAAAGTCCCACTTTTGGATTATTTTACAATGAGCGCAAAGCAATGAATACTAGGGCGCGATATACATTTAACGATAAAAGTTCCTTGTTATTTAACTCAACAATAAATGAAAACATCTATCCACTCAACCGCATTACGAATGAAAATCTTGTGACCTCTTTTATGATGTTTAACAATCTAGCATATAATAGAATTACTAAGATGGGTTCAGTTCAACCATATACTTATGCTCAGAGCAATGATATAAGAGGAAAAAGGCTTAATTCATTTGGATTAGGAACAAGGTTTAATACTTATATCCTCGATAAAAATGTTCTTTGGTCAAGTAATCTTTTCGGAGGATACAATAAGGGGTTTTTCCTTACAGACTTGCCGTTGTTTTTCAATTTTGGAATTAACTCTATACTCCGTATTAAGACATTTAGTGGAATGGTAAGTTATACTTACGGCTCTAATTCTCCAGACGCTTTATTAAATGAAATATCTTCGGGTCTTACTCCATCATTATTAAGGGTCACTGGAAACTATCAGTATATGTTTAAAAATAGGAGCTTAGTTTTGAACAATTCTTTGAACTATAGTTATCGAAATCAGTCTAGAAATAGTGTTTTTAATTATATCCCAGAAATATTCTATTTTACAAATACTGGTTGGCGATTTAGTTTAAATGCAAATTTATCATATGCTTATGGGAAGTCAAGATCTCAAATATCTGCGCTAGGGACAGAAACGACTGTGCTTGAGGAAAGAGTTTCGAGTAATAGTAACTTGAGATTAGGGGCTTCTATTCGTAAAGAGTTTGGGATTCCAATTCCATTTGCTAAGCAGAGAAACTTTACAAAAACATTTATTGCTTTTTATGACCTGAATGGCAACTCTATTAAGGATAAAGATGAGCCAAGTCTTGAGAACGTTATTGTGAAGGTTGCTAATCACGAGTTGATAACAAATAAAGAAGGCGTTGCTAGATTAATTTATGCAAATGGCGGAACATTTGCGTACACGATTTATTCCTTAGACGAACTTAATGGTTGGTTTCCTAACGTAGAGGATTCATTGACAATTGTTAGTCAAGGCAATGAATTTGTGCCATTTGTAAAGGGAATCAAATTGTACGGAAGTATAGTTGTTGATCGAGAAAGATTAAGCATAGATGCTGAAAAGGGATTGGATTTAACCAATGTTAAATTAACAGCTACTGGTGATGATAACCATCATACGTTGACCGACTTTAAAGGTAATTTTGAGTTTTATCTTCCAAATGGATCCTATACTATATCAATTAATGAAGCTATATTAGGCAACCAATTTAAACTTGCCAAAAACGATATTCCAGTGTACCTAAGTCAAGGCATAGAAGGTGTTTTCATTACTTTTTATATAATCGAAAAAAAGCGTAAAGTTTCTAGAAAGGTATTTGGTAAGCCTCTCATAGATCCTTCTATCGAGGATAATACAGATGCAGATAAGAAGGAGATGCTCGAAGATGCTGTATTACCAGAAGATGATAAAAAGATTGATTTAGAAGATACGCCTCCAGTAGACCCGCTCATTGATTCCGACGTAAATTCAGATGAAGAGGCTGATGCAGATTCAGATAACAATTCAATACCAAAAGATGAGCAAGATATTGATTCAGAAGAGATTCCTGAAAGAACTGTCAATCCAACAAGTTTAAAACTCCCAATAGAGTCGCTTATTAATATGGATAACATAGACCCAAATAAGGTTGGCTATGTTATTGATCTAGGTTCTTTTGAGAAATCAGTTCCTATTAATGTTTTGAATAAATTAATAAAAATGGGATATGCAGGCGGTCAAAGTGAAACGGGTAAATTACGTTTCGTTTCTAAAAAGTACAAAACTGAATTAGAGGCAGAGCAATTTAGAAATGAAGCGATGGAAGCTGGATTTGGCGATCCTCCTCCATCGATACTGGGTGATTATGACGGCAACGAGATAAGTGCAGAAAAAGCTGGAGAGCTCTATGAAAAAGGCCTTCAGCAGCAAAATCAATAATTGAATTTACTGAATTTAGATACTAGATAAATTTGGAATCTATTAAATCCAATTAGCTGAGTGTTTTTAGTAAAGTGGCAGTGCAGCAATTAGCATAACTAAAACTACAATTCTGAGATAGAATTTTTTCAAATAGGGCTGAAAGTGGTTTTGGATAGGAGGATAGAATAGGGCTATTGCGCAAACCACCAAACCAATTGCTCCAACATTTAACATTACTGAAGAACCAGGATAATTCATTGCCCTGAAAAACACTCCGAAAACAGCAATAGAGGAGAAGTTACCAAAAAGACTTGGAAACATTCTTAGGTACACTTTTTCATGCGCCAAAGCGAATTGGTCGTAACGTCCTTTTAATAAATAATAAATAGACAATACTCCACTAACAATTAAGAACGCAGGTCCTAGTGGAAACAAATCCTCGAAACTTATTGCTACCAATATCGCCCAGAACAGCAATAGCAATGATCCGTACTTATTTAGATGTAGAACAATTTTTTCCATTTGACTATTGTTTGACGATGCGATGAGTTTGTGGAGATAAGTCTGCATTGGATAAGCGGATAAGATATATTCCATCGCTTAAATCTGTGATATCTATCGAATCGTTACCATCCTCTAATCGTCCTATGATTTTTACAGAACCCGTAATATCATAGATCGTATATTCAATTCAATGGTAAGCGCCGATTATGTTTATGGTATTGTTCGCAGGGTTTGGAGCAATTGCCAATTTGCGATTTAGACCGATTTCTTTTATCGAAACTGCACTGGTATCATTCTTAGTAGTGTCTTGAATAACTGTGTCTTTTTTTGATAACTCAATCACAACAACCGTTTTAGAAAACGAAGACTTAACCCCACATTGTTCAGCTTCTAATTTTAGATTGAATTGGCCAATGGAATTGTATACATGAGTTGGATTTTGGAGGTTAGAACTATTCCCATCGCCAAAAGTCCAAGAGTAGTTCGTAGAATAAGACGAAGCGTTTGAAACCTCAATTGAATCTTTTTTTTGTGTGAACGAGAAATTGGGTTTAGGATCAAATTTTCCAACATTCCAGTTTGAAAGCGAATCAAACACTATCAACTTTGCGGCTTCTCTAATGATTTTAGCATCAGCTGCCTTTACTGTATAATCATAGGTAATTGCTGTTGGGTCTTTATGAAATATAGTGGTGTAAAACGCACACATAGCCACATATGAACCCGTTGCTGATGGATGAGACTCGTCAGCAGTATATAAATCAACTGTTGGATGATTTTTCCTTAGGTAACGCCAAACCCGACCAACGGGGCTAACTAAGCCCTCATTAACGTTTGCCATATGCATGTATCGGGAGTATAAAGAGTCGTCCATACCCTCATAGGTGCAGATCCAAGGCACAAATTGACAGTTGCGCGCATCTCCATTCTCTCGGCCCTATGTCATATAAAATAGTGGCTTTGCGCATGCATTGGTACTTCGAATACTGTCTGCCGACTCGGGATAGGACAGGTTTTCACCGATGTATTTAAACATAGCCTCTTCACCGCCTACAAATTCAGCTTTTTTTTCAACGATGGTATATATTTCAGGGCTTGACTCTGTTTGGGCAAAGGAGCTGAGTCCGATGCAGCACAATAGCAGGTATGGAAGTATAAGTTTAGCAGTCATTGTTTTCATGTAATTTTTAAAACTGGATAGTGGCCCATTAAAACGCTGGAGGCAAAGTAGGGTAAGGGATAATGCTCTCAATAAGCAAAGCCACACCGCTTCTGCTCATCATATTTAGGGTAATTACTATAACGCTCAACACAATGGCAACGCCAATGTTGTTTTTCTGAATTTCTTCGAATTCGTTGAGTGGGGTTAAGTAAGTGTATATGGCTACTCCTACAAAAGTGATGAGAATAGATACAATGTAGGTTATGGCTATGTAAAGTCCACCTTGCACAAAAAAAGTACCCGCCAATTCAAAGGCACTGTTTGAAGATTCATTCATGAGCCTAAACGCAGACACTAGGGGCTGAATTACTGAACTCACCGAATATCCAATGGAAAACAAAACGGTTGCCATAAGAATACTGTAGGCCATGTTATTCTCAGCGCGCATACCAAAATATTTATCGCCAAAGCGTTGAAAACCGCGATAGGTAATCCATAAAATGACAATTCCCGTGCTGAGAGAGCTGGCTATTTGTATAAAAGCAATGAGTGCGATACTTGAGTTCATAGTTCTGATTTATAATGTTTTATAGGCATTGTCTGGCGTAAAGTCAGGCGGTAGGGCTATGCGCCAATAATCTTTGTTGGAAGAGGAGGGCGGCAACATACCCGATTGCCAGCCATCTTCATTAATGATTTGGGCATTCAATGTGGTTTCGTTAAGCTGAGCTTGTCCAAATAAAGTTGTTAATCCTAATACGATTCCTGTAAGTGTAAGTGCTAAAGTTTTCATAATGTTTGTTTTTATGTTTCTAATTATTGATCGGTCAAAGGTGTGGGGATAGCAGTGTTTAGAAAACACCGTTTACCGTGAAAACATCATGTACCTGAATTCAGGGATATGGAAATTCTTTATGCAAATACTCAACGGATGGTAAATGTTCAAAGGATACCGCAGTGTAAGATAGTTCTGATTTGCTCAAAAAGAAAGTACTGGCTAAAGAATCTGGCGGAGGACGCAGTACGAGTTATCGATTGATAATTCCAAGGGTAATAGTAATCGTGCTGTTAAATGAAATTTTCTTGAATCCTTTTAAAGAAGAACATTCATTTAGCATAAGGCTGACTGCCGTCCATATTAAACCCACGGTGTTAGATGAAATTGGTATTAAACCCGATTTGGCAAAGACTACAATTTAAATGACTTTAAGCATTGAAGATAATTATCATTAATAGAATGATTAATTCACTTATAAGCCTAAAGTGCCGCTATTGGCAATTAATTAGTTCTTTTCCTTATTTTTTTGGATGCCTCGTGGATAAGAAAAAACCGTAACTAAAAATTCCCGTAATGAGTGCTGTAAAATATGGTATAAAATCAATCATTTTTTGTTGCATTAATTAGTTTCAAGTAAATTCCAAATGCCAATATTGAAGGTACCCATAGTCCAATAAAAGTTCCGTCTTCTTTCTCTCCTTGAAAATAGAGTAATTCGGAAAAGACCAACGATAAAATGGCGGCAGCAAATAGGAGTTTGTCTGCCGTTGAAAATTTTTTAAGCATATTTTTTATATTTATTTCGTTGTGAAAGTATTGTTTTTATTTCATATTTCTATTGTAAGCGTACTTTTTATTACAATTCATTTGGGTTAATTGTTTATTGGCTTTAGACTATTTAGAAAGTTTAAAAGCTAATGAGGTAATAGAAGAACAGAAGTATTTACAGAGAGAGTACTCGAAAGCATTATAGAAATGGCTTGGGATGATCGAACACCTTTTAATGCTATTCTTTTTCAATTTGCAATTTCCAAAAAGGAAGTGATTAAGTTGATACGCGTTAGTCTAAAAGAACTGAGTTTAAATTTTGGCTTATAAGAGTAAAGTTTAAATTAGAAAAGCACCATGTAGGTCATAGTACACAAAAACCCTAGTTAACATAATGTTAATTATAGGACAATGAGACAAAAATAATGATGCGAACATATGTATTTTTTTTAGTTCAAATGTGAGCCGTTTTTGAAAAATGTGAAAAAGTAATTAAAATAAGGTATTAACTTATTTAAAATGAGGATTTTAAAAATTTAAAAAGTGAAAATGTAGAGTCCGGACTTCCGGACTATGTGAGCGTGTTACTAACAAGCTCAAATCAAGCAAAAAGCACCCCCAAAAACACCCCGAAATCGTTTTAAGGTATGAAAAAAGGCTTTAAAAAAAGAAATATTGCATATGTATTCATTCATATGTTTAGTTCTTTAAAGACCTTTTAAATGCCTTTAAAACGGACTCTACTTCTGAATTTCTTATTGTAAAAAACATAAGCGGAATAACATTTATTTATGCCTCATTGGCGGCAAACTCCTACCGCCTCATTGCCGTCGGAGCTGCTAGGTCAGTTGCTGTTAAAAGAGTTCAAAATAAGAACATAAAACTCTAGGTATAGTTGGCTTAATTAGTGCTCCATATTGTTTCTGAATCAGAAACTTAATTTTATTTTAATAATTTTATCTTGTAATCATTAACTAATTTTGCTTCAAATCTCTCAGAATTAAATATAATTTTTGCTGGGTCAATTATATTCTCAACAATATGACATGCCCCAGCATTGGATATGCTGACTAGTGTTAAATGATATTTTTTCCCTAATAATTTAGAAATGTTAACCTCATTGGCAGAAAGGTAGAACTCACGAGATGAAGTAAGTGCCTTAACTTCAATATGCTTCTTGCTTCCGGACTCATCATATGATAGTATATCATAGCCTGCTCCTACATTTATCATACTCATCAAGACCGGCTTCTCTGCTATTTCGCCTTTTATATTCTTTTGTTCTTGTATAAGTTTAAATTCTTCCAAAGACACTCTTCTCTTGACTCTAGAAGTTATTTCTTTAACTAACGAGTAATTGATAATTTTTAATCTTTTATCAACTAGCTCTGCAACTTCTAAAGCAACTAAATATTTTATATGAATTCTGAATTTTATTTGAATTGAATCAGCATCAATAAATAAAAAATCATCTTGAATGAAGACTAAAGAATCTTCAAATAGTGCCTTCCTAGTTTCTTGATCTCCATAAAGTAGAGACAAATAATAGAGCTTTAGCTTAATTGAGAGCTCGTCAGAATTGAATTTTGTTTTAATATTAACAAGTCCGTCTTTGATTTCTGCCAACTCAGTGTTCTCAAGAAATTCCAAAACAAATTTAATATCATCATCCAAAGCTTGTGAAGTCCTAACCAATTCATGATAAATCAGAGTGACCTTAAGACTCTTACTCTCCAAAACATAGTCGAGTATTTGTCCCATGACCCGAATACCTCCACGTATTTTAATATCAACCATTATTTTTAAATCGATAATTAGATATTATTTTACTTATTAGCTTCTTCCTTTCATCTTCTAAATCCTCTTTATATAAAGGAATATCATCTTCAATAATCTCTACCATTCTCGTAAATTTAGCATCTATACGTTCAATAATTTTTTCGTCTGCTGCAGTATTGCTTATTATATGGTAATAGGTGGTATCATATATTATTTGGTTGTAATTATCGTCCAACCAAACTCTATGTATTCTATCTCTAGATTGAATATAAGGAGCTGCGGAATACGATCTTTCAAAATAGATAGCGTTATGACATATTTTATGAAGCGAAATAGACTCTCCTAGTACCATTGGATTAGAAATTAAATAATCCAAATCCCCCTTTTTGAAATCACTCACTATACTCTTTCTTGTAAACTCAACTTTATCGGGAATAATTGAGCTTTGATTCGTTTCCCCAATAACATAATTACCATTTAGTCCATTACTCTTTAAGTATTTATCTAAACGCTTAATTGAGTCAGTAAAGTAACCCCATATTAGTACTTTTTCACCCTTTTCATTAAGTGACCTTACTATTTCAAGAGTTTTATTAAATTTTGAAGGGATATATGTCGGTAATGAAAGAAGTAATTTATCATATAACTCAACCCCTAAAATTTGGGGAATTGTAATAGTTACTTCCTCATTAAAATATAGAACATCGTTTTCATTTGGAATATTTTTTTTTAGCAGATTTAAATTTAAAGAAGCCTGAATTAATCTAAAAAAAATAGTGTTTTTATTGCCCTCAAAAACTTCGTCAGAGAGAGCTTTTTCTAGTTTATTGTAGATTTCACGCTCAATTAAATTTAATTCATTCGTTATTTTAATATCTTGGAAATCGGGAAGATTTAGATCAGATTTTTTGATACGAACAAAAAACGGTTTTATATTTTCAATAAGGGCGTCAATTTCAGTAAGAATAGGTCTTTCACTTAATTGCTTCAAGTAATGCTGATTATAGTCCATTACATTTTTTTGAGGATATATAAACTTAAATAAGTTATACAAGTCCTCATAGCCATTTGGTGCGGGTGTTCCAGTTAGAACTACTCTAGATGATGCATGTTGAGCTAGGCTAAGTACGGTCCTGGCCCAAATGCCCTCTACATTTTTAAATTTATGCGCTTCGTCACAAACAAAAAGAACAGCATTTTCAGGATTTTTCATGAAAGATGATAGTTCCTCCTTTAATGTAGGTAAAGACTGATAAGAGAAAAGGTATAAATCATATGAAGCTGAAGTTATACCTTTTAGCACATTTCTTTTATCATCAATGCTATTTGCAGAACTAAACCTAAATGATTTTGCTTTTCGGCCAAAACACTCATAGTATTCGTCTTCCCAAGGCTCAAATGACGATAATGGACCTACAACAACAATTTTATTTACATATTTATTACTTGATTTCCCAAGATTATTAAGATATGAAAACGCAGCATAAACTATTGATGTTTTACCTGCACCAGGCACAGAGAAATTACAAGAGTTTTGTGAAAAGGCAAGATGGTACGCACTTAAAGCTTGGAGTTTAAACAATCTACGATTTGGCAACGTGTCAGTTAACACATTGCAAAAGTGTTCTAACTCTAAGGATTGGTAATTGTCCTCTCTAATAAGTTTTGCTTCCCTTGTGAATAGTCGAAATTTTTCTTCCTGTAAAACTTTGTCATTGATGACATCTTTTATGTTTTTGTCATAAATGATAGTATGATTTTTATTCTTCTTTTTTAGATACTCAATAGTATAGCTTATTGTTTTTTCTGAATCACTATTTTGACTCAGTACTAGAATAATTCGATCCTCCTCAATGGTGTGTGTCTGGAATTTATTATTAAACCAAGACTTATAATTCGATCTTTTGAGAAAGTCAATTTCCCCCGATATTATAATATTGTCACCTTCTTTTTTTAAAACTATTTCCTTCAAGGTTGTAAATTCTTTTTGAGAACTTCAGCTATCTTTCTAATACTATTTACATATTCAAAATTCTTAGCAGAGTGTCTTTCTAAACTTCTTAAAACCCCATCTTCAAATTCAACCTCCATATTATTCTTGAATCTATCTTCATCGATTAGACTTGAAAGTTTTCGAAATGCTTCTTCAATTAATTGTTCTGGTTTATTTATCAGCGCTTTATTTTCTAATCTATTCTTTGCCTTGCTTAAAACTCCTCGAAGAGCTGGAGAGACCTTATCAGCCCAAACTTTGTCCGCTTTTGCTGCAGCTACTGAAAGATTATGGTTACAATCCTCCATAAAATCGTCTGCACTACAATCGAAGCTACTTATATCCTCATTATTGGAATCTCTTGCTTCTTCCCAAATATTTTTATTAGTAAAAATCGCTTTTTCTTGACTATCAATAAAAAATAATTCTCGAACTTTTTTGGGATTCCATTCACCAATATGTTTTTTATCCACGTTGTAGATATATCTTATTAAATTAAACGCAAAGTCTTTGTATTCATCCAAGTCAAACTCTTCCACATGCCATCCGACTTTCCCTTTACCTTTTGAATATAGTTCATAGTTTTTATATAAATTTATGAATAAATCCTCCGTATTCCTGAGTCGAGAATAAATATTGGGAGCGCCAATATATACAAGATATTCTTGCATCATTTTACCAATACCATAATTTTGACGAATCTCAGAGGGCTTTTTTGCCCTCATAATCTCCACTAATGAATCAATCGACATTGTAGGTGAGGTTACATCAATATATTTGTCAATAAAGTCAATAATTTTCCAATACTTTTCTAATGGACTATAACCTAATTTCTCATCAGTTCCTAGTTGAATTTGTGTCTCTAATATTTTTATCTGTTGTTCTTTTGAGCCACCATCTTTATATGTATCATCTAAAATAATCGCCTTGAAGGGTAGATTTTTCCCTTCCTTATTTAGTTTACGAATACACATGAAACGCCTATTGCCATCAACGATAATACCATCTCGTGTAATAACACCTGGCTCTAACTGTCCTCGTTCACTAATATTCGTTTTTGTATCTTTATTTGGTCCAGGAGTTTTATCCCAAATAAACTGTTCAATTAAATCATTTAATTCATCAACACTTTTGTTAGAAATATGATGCCCGTCAAGGCCCTCATGCTCCATTACCTCAGTACCTATTCTCCCGTTCAAGTAATTAAATTTCAATAAGTTAGGATCAACTTCATATACATTAAAATTTTTAATAGAACCTTTATACCATAGTTGGCGCTGTGAGATTGGTTCTGATTTTTTAATTTCTAAAATGTGTTCTTCAATTGTTTTTTTCATTTTACAGATTTTTAAAGTAAATCTTATTTTTTATATAAGAAGCGTTTAACCAAAAAGAATGCTTTGTGTAATGGGTGAGATTTGTGTAGGTGTCGTTAACTGGTAATTTCAGAACATCTTCTGTATTTATAGCGTGCGGACGGACATGACAGACTTCTGAAAACTTCGAGCCGGGGAAATTTGTTTTTCTTATTCCTTTAATGGAAATACTTTTTACAATGGCTCCATTCATAATAACCTCTCTTGTTCTATCGTAAACTTTTTTTGCCTCTAACAAATCAGACTTATCCATTTTCCACGAGACTACTCTTTTTAGTAGCAGTTCATTTTCTTTGTACTTAAAAAAAACAAAGAAAAAATTCTGTTCGAGAATTGACTTAAAACTAGAACTATCCCAGTCATTATTAGCTATGTCTATGAACTTGAATGCCGGGAATGAAATATTTTGAGTAGGTTTAAAATTTTCATCTAGCCTAACTGTGCGAATCACTGTTCTTGAATCATAAAATTCTAATAGTTCTCTTTGGGAAATATTCCCAATAATGGCTCTAGTGACAGTTGAACAATATCCTTTTGATTTTTTATTAGTATAAAAACCCAGATGTTCACAAATGGCGTCTATGTTTAAGTCATAATATTTTTCGAATTCATCTACTACTTTTGAATATTCTTTGCCTGGACTTTTAAGTCCTGACGCAAAGGATTTGATATTATTGCTCTTCTCTGAGTTAATGAAATTACTGATATATTTTTTCTTTAAGACGTAAAATATGTTTTTATTTCTTGTCTTTATTGAGTGCTGGTCCTGACTGTTTGTTTTTCTGTAAGCTGATGTTTTTTCACAACCCAAATAGAAAGTGTCACCCAGCAATAACTCACCACCTTTATTCGTATTTATCCTGTTTTTTATTATTTGCCAATCTTGTTTTATGATGCTTAAATCGCTCCCAGTTGGCTCCCATATACTTACTAATTCTATCTTAAAATTAAAATAACTTTCATTAGATTCCTGTCGATAAAATACAAATAATATTTGTGAGCTATTTTTCCAAAACGAGCTATCATTAAATTTCTCAATCTGAATTTGTTCAGAATTAATTTCATTAAGGAAAACATTATTAAAAACAGTAAATTCATTCTCTGTGACTGAATGTAACGGAATTGCTTTAAATCCTAACCTTGCTTCTTTAAAGAATGGCTCATCTGATTGATACTTGCTAAAAAAAAACAATTCAGATAAAGCGTCTTGCATATTTCCATACGAATGAAATCTCGTATCATTTGGAATAATATCAAGGAGTGACTTTCCTTCTAAACCTTTAGCATAGCTAAAAATAGATTCTATTGAATCTTTTATAAAAAAATCATGTTGGACTTTATCTGAATTATGTATTGACATTATTTTATATCATTTTCAACACCATTTGTTTATAAAGCTGCCTTCCCAATTTTTCAATTACTCCAACTACGAGCGCGTTACCCATAAAAAAAGCTCTTTTAGTATCTGAAGTTAAGCCCTCCATTTGTGTGTGATTATCGGGAAACATATTCAATCGTTCCAACTCAACTGGTGTAAGTCTTCTGTATTCGCCTTTCACCAATACAACGTGCTTAAATCTAGATGGGCTCTTCCCTCCTTCTCCTGTTATAATAGTTCTCGAAGCATTATCTAGTCTATCCGGAAAAATCATCCCTCCTTCAGCAAAGACATACTTGAATCCATCCTTAGTTGTTCTAGTTATTTTTTTAGCTCCTTTATGTGTATCCCAAAGTTTAAGATCTTCTTTTTGTATGAAAAATTCTTTTGTGACCTCTCCATTTTGAAGTACATCGCCTAGATTAGTATGTTTTCCTTTATAATGCGGCTTACTTTTAAAAGTAATCACATCGCCATCGACCATTATGCCGGTATTTTGAAAGCTTGATATTTTATCTCCAATACCAAATTTTTCAGATATTGTTTTCAAGCTTTTACTCAACTTAAAACTAGAAGGCTGGTTTTCAATAGTTATTTTGAATTCATTTGCTATAGTACCTTTTGATGTAATCCAATCTAATCCATTCTTCTTCAATTCTTGAAAAATGTTTGAGGTTTTGTGGTATCCTAGTATGAACACCCTTCTTCTTCTTTGTGGCATGCCATATTCAGCAGCATTTATTACCCTCCACTCTACTGCATATCCCAACTTATTTAGCCCCGACAACATTATTGCAAAATCACGACCTCTTTGATTAGCAGGAGATTTCAGCAACCTATCAACATTCTCTAACAACAGAAATTTAGGGCAACTCTCTCCCTTTTCCTCGAGTATTCTATATATAGACCACCAAAGCACACCTTTCTTTCCTAGAAGTCCTTTTGAATTTTTGAGTGACGTAGCTACTGAATAATCCTGACAAGGAAAGCCTCCAACTAATAAATCATGATCCGGAATATCCTTAGTCTGCACTGACTCAATATCTTCATTGCTATGACCTATTTTGCCAAATCGTTCTTCGTAAACAGTTGAAGCATGCTGTATTTTTGTTGAAGGTTCCCATTGGTTGCTCCAAATCACATCATACTTTGTTGCGAATCCTTTTTTGTATCCAGATGAAGCGCTTTTACCCTTATACCCTTCTAGACCTAACTTAAAGCCACCGACACCAGCAAAAAGTTCAACTACCTTTATTTTCTTCATATTTTTAAATCGCAATAAATATTTACTGGTCAATACAGTAAGCTCAAAGTTCTAAAATTTCAATGAATCCTTGATTTCTTCAACGCTCTTTTATCAACCAATATTGATTCTTTTTAAACAATACTTCAAAGTTGTATAGCAAGAACGTAAGGTATTTACGCAGTATAAATTATTTAATGGATTTAATTTTAATCCTTGATTTTCTGCATTTTTCTCAAGAAGTGAAACCTCACTTAAAGTTTTTTGTATTGATCACTTAAACTAGAGATTCTTTTTTTGAGATATTTTGAATGCTAGCGTTCGCATATGAGCATTAGATTTCGAAGTACATTATTTCTTATAGGTTTGTTTAGGCACAGTTATTTTCCTCTCCACTGTTTAGATATTAATTACAAATCCTTTTCTTCTCGATTTTCATAATTTTTGTTTAGCCATAATATTTGATACCTAAACAATTTTTTTAATGAATTGGTCTTTAGCCCGAAAGTAAATTCGTCCGTCTGTCTTTTGACAAAATTTTATATTTTCCGTAATAAATTTAGTTCCGATTGGGTGTAATTCTCTTTCGCTTTTACTGCATTCAATTACCACGTTTGTTGGTAAATTTTGTCCGCTTAAAGCTCTAACCCTAATACGCCCTGTTTCTATGTCCTTAAAGTTTTCACACTTTATATTTTCATAATAGTTACCTATGATTAATTCCATTTTATTCAGGTTTTTGTGGGTTTGGTCAAATGTTGCAACGTTTTGGCTATGAATTGTAACCCGAAGGGTATGATTTATAGCCATTGTTGAAGATAGTTAATAGTTTAAGATTGTATCATAATGTTCAGTTCCGATACTTTCTTCCGCCCATACATCCTGTTCAGTCACAATTTGTTCTAAGGATTTCCCGGATAAATTCATGTGGGTTAGAAGTAATTCAGATACTTTTTTACCATTAATTAAAATGATGGGTAATTTGTCATCTTTTATTTCTCCCTGAGCCGGTCCAGTGAAAGTATTAAGAGTGACTACCACACCAATATAACCACGAGTCATTCTTGATGCTACACGAGTTAGTTTTTCACCAGAAATTGAGTTTTTATACCTTTTTGATTGGCCGAGAACAATGATTGAAGTTTTAGAAAAATCATCATCTCCAATATCCAATCTACCAACATAGTCGACTCCTCTATCACCAGAACCGACAGTTATCCAGCCTCTATAGTATTTTTCAGAGTTAAAATACAATTCGGTAATGAAAGAGGCTAAAGCTTCAAATCTAATACCATCTATTGTTGGATTGGGATAATGCTTTTCTAATAATTCATTGATTAGAGATTGATTCTTAGTAGGCATATCCGATTGTTCTTTTTCAGAAACAATTCTGTATGACTTAATTTTCAGTCTGTTTTTAGATAGAACACTATTTCCATGCTTCACCCATTCTTTCCAACTTTTGGGAGCATTTTTTAAGGTGTCATTTACTGATATAGATTTATCTCGTCTATCATCAATCCATTTCCAATTAAATTTTTCGCCATCATCAAGTTTTAACAAGGTCACTTCAAATTGATAATTCGAAAAAACCTTGTTAGTTGTTTTTTCATATTGCTGCACTAACTTCGGACTTGTTGTTATTATACCAAACCCAATAAATTCTCTAAAACCAGTTTTTCCTTTAATACTGACAGTTCTAGTTATAATAATTGGAGGTGCTTTTAATCTATCTTCAATTTGTATTGAAGAGTATAGCTCAAGTATGGATAAGACGAGTTTATTTCCAAATGTTGATGACGCTGTTTTTGAAGATTGATAATTGTCTCCGTTATAAATTACTCTTCCTTCTTCTTGAAAAATTAAGTCTCTCCAAGGTGTTTGATTTTCATCTTCTTTAAATGGGTTGCTATGAAAATTTATTACAGGTGTTATTCCTCTGGATGATTTGAAATATGGCATCCCTTTAAATCTATTCAATGGAGTATCAAACCTGCCTTTGGTTAAGTCTTTCCAAGTCTTAAACTTTGCGCTTGATTCAGTAGAAAATATTTGATTTAATTCCATGTTCATTTTTCAATTATCTACAATGTTCCGTGTATGGTGCCAGAGCATCCCGTAGGGTGCTATTCACTATACACATTGTTGTGTTGTCGTTATTTAATTTTAAAATTTCACAAAAACTAATCATTTTACGAACCGTATAGTTCTAAATAGTTACCAGGAAATCACCCGAGAACATAGCTAAAATACTAAAAAAACATACTCTTACGCATTACTAATTGCGATGTAGTTGTTTTATAGCTATTGGGGAATAATGATATTCTTAAGAAAGAAAGATGAATTTTGATTGGTTTAGGCTGTTCGCATTTTAATAATATTAGGAGCTTTTGTTCTAATGCAATCAGAGAAACAGTTTTCAACGCTGTTGGCAGTATTTTCAATCTCCAAAATTTCAAGTAAAACAATTCGACTAGTCTCGCTTCTTTTTTTAGCCATGAACACGAGAGTGTTCAATAAAGTCTCCAATGTATCCTTTCGATATTTATGAGCTTGTAAAAGCCAATGATTGTAGTTTTCATTTCCTTCAAGTTGTCTTAACCTGATTATTTTAGCAAAAAAACCTTCTATATCTTTCAGTATAAAACGAACTTCACTGACTTCAATATAACTTAGATATTCATTGAAAATGGGCATAGCCCTTTCAATAACCATATTCTGTCTCAGAAATGAATGCTCAATAGCTTTATTGATTTTTGTTTGAAGTTTCGCAGCAGATTTCTTACTCGTGAGCGTAGCTGTAATTTCAGAATTCAATCGTATCGTATGAGTATTTTTAAAAGAGGTTAATCTTAACTGAGGTCGCATTGAGTAATTTGACAAAGTGAACGCGATTCTAAACCTATTTTAGTTTAAAAACAATCAATTTTCATTGACTATTTTCATATGAGAAAAGCGATTTTTTGCCTCACACCAGCAATACGTGGAAATCCTATTTAACCTACTGTTAATTATAGGACAAAAGGGCTGGATTTGTTATTCTTGGTAGTATTCAAGAATTCCGCTCAGCTGTGCTGATTAATATAAAATCAGTTCTAGGACAGCTTGCTGTACTATAACGGCAGATTTTATGTTAAAGGAATTCGCTCCATTGGTAAGGATTGAAAATTCTAGCGCACAGATTTCTTTTGTCGACTATAATATACATTATGTCTGCATTCGTTCCTCATTTGCCTTCGCCTAAATCGCTCAGGTAAATAGTTCGCACAGGCTGCCCGCGTTACTAGATTTTAAAATTCCGTCCTGTAGTTAAGTTTTATTTCAAATAATCGATTCTCGTGGATTTGGAATTCGTCTTCGTAGAATGATGTCCTATAATTTGACATTATATTAAGTAGCCCCGCGGCCATCGCATATTTGACTTTATAATCTTTTTGTTTTTGAATAACAAAAAATTCTATGCGCAAATTCAACCCGCAGCCAAAGCGCTTCAAGGTTTTGGTTCTCAATTGAAGTTTATTACTAGCTTTTAAATTCTGTAAAATTCTCTCTCTTTTCCAGCCGCACGCATAAGTATTAGCAAATTCGTCATTCTTCCTCAGTTTGCCATACACATGCTTTGCCCGTGCGCTTTTTGATTACGTTGCTTAATATTATGTTAAGTAGACATTTAAGATTTCGTAATTATCTTCTTTGCTCGTTTTGCCTTGATGCAAAAGAGCCAAAAAATCAAGGCTGAATTTCCTTCAGGATAAAGCTACGCTCGGCTTTTGCAGCACAAGCAAACTCCTTGCTCCTGCGTCGCTCGTTAAACATGCTTGCTTACGCCGGCCACCGCTTAAAAGCTTTCGCTGCTTTTTGACCTTCATGAAATGAGGCCAAGCCCCTGCCCTATTGAAATTGCCTGCGTTGAATTAGGATTATTCATCAAGCTACCGTGCTAATTTTAGTATTCTAATGGCTCCTTGAATAACAATAACAAAAACTATTGTTCCAATTAGTAGGTCTGGATATTGGTTTTTGGTCAAAAAAACAAGTACTCCTGCGAGTATTACACCTAAGTTTATGATTATGTCATTAGAAGTGAAGATTGCCGAGGCTTGCATATGCGCTTCTTTACTCTTTGCTTTTTGGATTAAATACAAAGACAAAGCATTCGCCACTAAGGCCAAAAATGAAACTGCAATCATGCTCTGAAATACAGGCATTTGTTCAGAACTGATAAATCGCCTAATTACTTCACTTAAACCAATAAGAGCCAAAAGAATTTGAAAATAACCACTCCATTTAGCAACGGTCTTTTTACGAATAGTAGATTGGCCAACAGCTATTAAACTAAGTGCATATACAATGGAATCAGCTAACATATCTAAAGAATCAGCTACCAAACCCATTGACTTGGAGACCCACCCAAAGAGTATTTCAATTAAAAAAAAAGAGAAGTTTATAAATAGAACTGCCCAAAGAATTTTTCGTTCATTGCTGGAATCATTTAATTTGCTTGAAGACTCATTCGTTTCTGATTCTGCAATCAACTCAGTATCTAACTTCAATTCTTCAAGTAAATTCAATATATCAGTCGAAATGCCATTGTGGATAACGGATAGTTTTCTGTTTGCAATATCAAAATCAAGGTGTTCTATGGAATCATATTCGGATAGCTTCATCCGAATCAACTGCTCTTCTGAAGGGCAATCCATTTTGGAAATATGGTATATTGATTTAAACCTCAAAGCCATCTTCTTACGCTCTTTAGATATTCTTTGTATTCAGCTCCATGAGAGTCCATTAAATACTCTTCTTCTAATCGGACTTGAACTTGGACTGTTACAAGCATTACGCAAACCAAAGTAAAACTCAACGAATTTGGAAGTATCAAAAAAACTCCAATGTAAAACACGACAACTCCTAAGAACACCGGATTTCTAGAAACGCTAAATAATCCTTTATTTACAAGCTCAGTTTTCTCATCATAATCAATTCCAATTCGCCAAGAATTTGACATTTGAATTTGTGCTACTAAAGTCCAAATGAAAGCGAGTATTAATAGTATTACGCCTGTTATTTTAACGTTTTCCAAATCTAAATATGAAATTGGATTTAGAAAACTATATAGTGTTGAGGAAAAAGAATATACCCCAATAGTAAAGGCCATAAATGCAACGGTTATTTTGTAGATAAACCCTAAATAATCATGCGCTTTTTCTGTTGAACTAAATACGAAAGGATTAACTCCTGATTGGCGCCAAACGATAATTGAACGCAATACAAAAACTATAATTAAGTAGCCTATTGTAATTAACGGTGTAACAATTTGATATAAATTCATTTCAAGTACATTTTAATGACTATGCTCTGCTTCTCCTTTTTTCATTTCCGCCAACAAGTAGTAGGCATTATTCCAAGCTACTATTGTTCCTGTAGGAAGCGGATTCAACAGTTTGACTTCAATCCAACCGTTATCATTGATACCAGCAATTACTTCAACGGGTTTAAATGCCCATTCTGTGACACCATCATCCATTTCTTTTTTAGCTGTAAATATGAAACGCTTATCCCCTTCCCTAACCAGTCCAGCTTCTGGGAGTGCATAACTTTGGTTATCTTCAACCGAAATTCTTCCGCGAACATACATCCCAGGAATAAGCAAACCTTCTTTATTATCGATATCTGCATGAATGTGAATTGCTTTTGGATTTTCCTCAAAAGATTTTCCTACAGAATAAATTGTAGCCTCAAGCTCTTTTCTTTTCATTGATTCAACAGAAAACTTCACCTTCTGCCCTTCCTTTACTCTGTGCATATCTTTTTCAAATACCATAAAATCGGCATGAATATGATCAATATTTACAATCTCAAACATTTCAGTTTGCGGTTGAACATATTGACCTGTTTTCACTTCAACTAGTCGTATATGCCCTTGAAGAGGGCTAGATACAGGAACCAACTCATAAATTTCACCTTTTTTTATTTTATCGACATTAAGACCCATTAATTTAAGTTGCGCTTTGTACCCGTTTACCGCCCCGACCATTGACTGGTAATTAGCTTTGGTTTTTTGAAACTCTTTCCCAGAACCTACTTTTTCTTCGTAGAGTTTTTTTTGTCTCTGATACTCTAGTTCCAAGTATTGTAATTGGCTCCAACTATTAATATAAGCTGTTTGAAGATTAATAAGGTCTGGATGGCTTATGTATGCTAACACTTGACCTTTTGAAACCTTATCCCCTTCTATTACTTCAATGCTGGAAACATTTGCTCCGATTATAGCTGTTACTGTAGCTTCGTTCTGAGGAGGCACTTCTAAACGACCACTTGCATCAACATATGAGCTGACATTCCGCATGGGAAGTGTATCTGTTATCATATCTAAGATATGGAATTGTTTTTCCGAAAAATGAACTTCCTCTTCATGCCCTTCACCGTGTTCTTGATGTTCAGGTTCTGCTCCTTGGTCATGACTCTGCTCGTCCTTATGTTCATGAGTTGCGGACTCGCCTTCTTGATGATGCTCGTGATTATGACCTTCTTCATGTTCATGTTCATGATTGTGCTCTCCTTCATGATTATGGTTGTGATTTGTATCATTGTTGCATGCAGCTAGAATTAAACCAATTGTTATGCATACTGCGTATAATCTTATATAATTTTTCATTTTAATTCGCTTTAATATTATTGACCAATAAGATGTTCTAGGTTTATAATCGCCTGATTATAACCGTTTAATGTGTTTAAGTAGTTGAACTTTAATTGAATGCTCTGATTTAAATTTTGGAAGTACTCTATATAATTTATAGCGCCATTTTCAAAACTCTTTTGGGCGTTCGCAATAACAAGATCAGCCTGTGGTACTGCTTTTTCTTTGTAATAATTCAGACTACTCTTGAACTTAAGCACTTCCTGCATTTTTTGTTCGTACTTTCCTTGAAGTATAATTGAGTAATAATTGGCATTTGTCTCAGCAATCTGCCTTTTTAATTTGGCCGATTTAATATCTGCCTTATAGGAACCATAAAACAATGGAATACTAATCCCAGCCTGAATTCCTGAAAAACGATCGGAGCCGGTGGCAATACTTCCGCCTTCAGTAGGACTTCCTATCAATGATTGATTGAAATAACCAACAGAAATATTAGGAAGCATTTTAGCCGATTGCACCGATTTTTCGGCATTTGCAATATCAATTTGCTTTTTAGTATAAGCCAATAATGGATTGTTAACGAGCTTGGTTGAATCATAAACATTATTCATGTCTCTTTCAGCTAACCTTTCTGGTAAAAACTCAACAGCAACTGTATCGTTTAATAAAACCCTGAGCTTGTTTTCTTGAATTGTAATGTCAGAAGCAATTAGATTTAACTGATTTTTAATTTCCATTACTCGGGTTTCTGCAGCTGCCTTCTCTAAGTAGCTAGTAGCTTCTGTCTCGTAACGAATAGAAGCCGCATGTAGAAACCTTTCATAAATTTTGTCTTGATACAACAACAACTTTTCTTTTTCCTTCAAATAGGCCAATTGAAACCAGCTTTCACGGATATCTCGTTTTAATCTGTTTTCCGTAGCAGTAAGTTGAATTTTGCTTCCTTCAGATTTTTCTTTTGCCAGATTTTTCTGATTGGAATACACAGTCGGGAAGCTTATTTGCTGATTGATACTAAGAGCAAAGTCTCGTTCATAGCTATTATACTGCCCATATTGTACAGCGAAATCCGTTTTCCCCAAATCGAACGCTGCCTTTTTACCTTGTTCTTGCAACTCAATATTTGTTTTCGCGATTTGTACAAAGCCGTTATTCGATAAACCATAAGTTACAGCATCCTCGATTGAGGAAATTGCCTTCTTTTTACTATCCTGTGCATTCAAACTATCGGTAGAAAAAATTGTTAGGCCGCCTATAAGTATCATTACAGTAAATACATTTGGAACTGGAGTTATGGAACTTCTGTTTTCTACCCAGTGATACAAAATAGGTAGGACAAAAAGTGTAAGCAATGTAGCTGTTATCATCCCACCGATTACCACGGTAGCAAGAGGTTGTTGTACCTCGGCTCCTGCTGAAGAAGAAACTGCCATCGGTAAAAAGCCCAAAACATCAGTTAAGGCTGTGAGCAATATCGGTCTAATACGACGTTTAGCGCCTAATCGTATTCGTTCGTTTATATTGATAACACCTTCTTCTTTTAGTTCATTCCAAGCGCTTATGAGTACCAAGCCGTTTAGTACTGCAACTCCAAATAGGACGATGAACCCTACTCCTGCTGAAATACTAAATGGCATATCTCTTAGCCATAAAGAAAAAATTCCTCCAATGGTAGCCAGCGGAATTGCTATGTATATCATAAGGGATTGTTTGACCGACTTTAGAGCAAAGAATATGAGCAGGAATATTAGCCCTAAAGCTATAGGTACTACTAATTGTAAGCGATTAGTTGCACGTTCAAGGTTTTCAAAGGCTCCTCCATAGCGGATATAATACCCAGGAGGAAGGTCTAGCTTTGCATCTAACTTTTGTTGAATTTCTTCAACTAATGTTTTAATATCTCGGCCACGCACATTTATTCCCACATAGGTTCTACGATTGGTATTGTCTCTGCTTATTTGCATTGAACCAAGTTGATAATTTATGTCGGCAATCTCCTTTATCGGAACCTGTAATCCATTGTCCAAGCTGAAGTATAAATTTTTAAGGTCATCCATGCTTATTCTATGCTCTTCATCCAAGCGAACAACTAAATCAAAGCGTTTTTCGCCTTCAAAAATCACTCCTGCTTTGCCACCAGCAAAAGCCGATTGTACAAGCATGTTCATGTCAGTTACATGAAGTCCGTATTGAGCGAGTTTATTTCGATTGTATTTTACTGTCATTTGAGGTAGCCCAGTAGTTGCCTCAACCTTCATGTCTCCGATACCAGCAGTTCCTGCAATGATTTTAGAAATTTCTTCGGCTTTTGTCGCTAAAACATTGATATCTTCACCATAAAGCTTTATAGCTACATCCTCTCTCACACCTTCTAATAATTCATTAAAACGCATCTCAATAGGCTGCGTAAATTCATAATTTACTCCAGGTATCTTTTCAAGCTCTTCTTTCATCAACCCAACTAGCTTATCTTTAGAGTCAGTGGTCAACCACTCCTCCTTTGGAGCCAAAATGACGAAGATGTCGGCCAAGTCCATGGGCATGGGATCGGTAGGAACTTCTGCCACTCCTATTCTACTTACAATTTTTTGAACTTCTGGAAATTTTTCTTTTACCGTTTTTTCAATTAGGGTTGTGGTAGCAATTGTCTCCGAAAGAGAGCTCCCTGGTTTCAATATTCCATGAAAAGCAATGTCGCCTTCATCTAATTGCGGGATAAATTCACCTCCCATACGAGAAAAAGTAAAAACTGCAAAACCCAGTAACAGAACAGCCGACCCAACAACCCATTTACCTTGTTTCAAAGCTTTACCCAATATAGGTTCATAAATATTCTCCAACCATATTACAAATCGGTCTCCCCAAGAGGTTTTATTGATGTTTCCAACTCTTATAAACCATGCAGACATCATAGGCACGTATGTAAGACAAAGTATCATAACCCCTATCATGGCAAACATGAAGGTTAGTGCCATAGGCTTGAACATTTTACCCTCTACCCCTTGTAATGCGAGAATTGGTATAAAAACAATAAGAATAATGAGTTGCCCAAAAAATGCAGAGTTCATCATTTTGCTTGAAGCGGTAAATGCAACTTCGTTTCGAACTTCTTTAGTAACTGTTTGCTTTTTCAATAATTTGTCGTGAAGCAAAAAGACGGTTCCTTCAACTATTATAACCGCCCCGTCCACAATAATGCCGAAGTCAATAGCACCTAGGCTCATCAGGTTAGCCCAAACGTCAAACACATTCATCATTATAAATGCAAATAGCAAGGAAAGCGGAATCGTAGATGCCACAATGACTCCTCCTCTCCAATTTCCAAGTAGAAAAACCAAAACAAAAATCACTATTAAAGCACCTTCCATTAAGTTGTTACTAACCGTACCAGTGGTTTTTGCAATCAGTTTACTTCGGTCTAACAAGGGCTCAATAATCACCCCATCAGGTAAGGATTTTTGAATCTCTTTCATGCGCTCTTTTACGCTTTCAATCACCTCATTTGAGTTTGCCCCTTTTAGCATCATTACCAAGCCTCCAACTACTTCGCCTTCTCCATCTTGGGTCAAAGCACCATATCGAATAGCCTTTCCATACTGCACTTTTGCTACATCTTTGACTCGAATAGGTAAGCCATTAACGTTTTTAACCAACATGTTTTCAATTTCCTTTAAGTTTCGTGCTAGGCCTTCACCCCTAATGAAATTCGCTAAGTGATCCTTTTCAATATAAGCTCCTCCTGTGTTTTGGTTATTCTTTTCAAGAGCTTTGTAAATATCAGTAATTGTTAATCCAATTGCTTTAAGCTCGTCTGGGTTAACCGCCACTTCATATTGTTTAATATGACCACCAATGGCGTTTATTTCTACAACACCTGGCACCATGGCCATTTGTCTTCGCACAATCCAATCTTGCATGGTTCGTAACTCAGATGGTGAATATTGTCCTTTATGATTAGAATCAACTTTCAAGGTATATTGGTAAATTTCACCTAATCCAGTTGAGATTGGTCCCATAGAAGGTTCACCAAATCCCGCTGGAATTTCTCCTTTTACTTCATTAAGTTTTTCGGCAACCAGTTGTCTGGGCAAATAAGTTCCCATATCGTCTTCAAAAACGATGGTGACTACTGATAATCCAAAACGCGAAATAGACCTTATTTCGGTTACATCGGGCAAGTTGGCCATGGCCAATTCTACAGGATAGGTAACGAATTGCTCTATATCTTCAGTTCCTAAATTTGGAGCCTGTGTAATGACCTGCACCTGATTGTTAGTAATGTCTGGTACAGCATCGAGCGGAACTTTAGTAATACTCCAAATACCGCCAATTATAAGTGCTATAGTAAGCAACCCTATAATTAGTTTGTTCTTTATCGAGAACGATATTATTTGATTAATCATACTTGTATTTTGTTTAATAAGCTCGTCCTTTATTTCAAGAACAAGATTTGCGGCTTTTGCCAATAATTATACTCAAGAGTGTGCCTTCAGATTGAAGGCATGAGGGATTTAAACTTTGTATTATAGAATAACATTCTCTATCAACCAGAGGTCAATAAATTCCATACAAAGCTTAAAACTGACTAAGCCAATTGCGGGGGGCGCCAAATGGCATTCAGGATACCTGAAGGAAAAAAATTTTCGTATTTCGCTGGTGTTTTTTGGTTTGCAATTAAAATCGACGATGCGATGGTTGTGTATTCATTAATTACAACAGGTACGTTGCAACAAAGGCACACGCAAAAGGGCGAGCAATGATCAGCACTTTGTGAATCATCCTCATGTTCGTGACCATCCGTAGAGTGCTCACATACATTTTCTGTGGCAATAGCTGAATGCTCAGCATCATCGCAAGGAACTCCACCTGACAAACTCAGAATTAGCGCTGATAATATGTAGCAAATGAACTTCACCAGGCGCAAAAGTAACAATTCATTAGACACTCCACACACAACTCCTTTCGCTACTCTTCAGTCGTTACGTGTTTCGCTCAGATGAGTAAAAGAGAGAGAATTTTGAATCAACATCCTACTAAACGGAATAAAAACCTTTCACTAGCCTCTTCTTGCTGAAGCAAGATCGGCAGAGCCAAAGTCTACGTTAACATAATGCTAGTCCATTATAGGACAAAAGGGCTGGATTTCTAATTCCTGTTAGTATTCAAGAATTCCGCTCAGCTGTGGTGATTAATATAAAATCAGTTCTAGGACAGCTTGCTGTACTATAACGGCAGATTTTATGTTAAAGGAATTCGCTCCATTGGTCAGGATTAAAATTTCTAACGCACAGATTTCTTTTGTCAACTATAATATACATTATGTCTGCGTTCGTACCTCACTTGCTCGGCTCTCGGCAGCCAAGTAAATAGCTCGCACATTTCCCGCGCATCCGTCAGGTTTTAATATTCTGTACAATTATCCACGTTCACGTCAAATATTGAATTCTCGTTACTTTAGATTTCGTCTCCGATTAATGATGTCCTATAATTAGACATTATATTAAGTAGCCCCGCGGCATTTGCGCTTTTTGATAATCAGAGTTCTTTTTCTTTTTGAATTTAAAAAAGAATCTGCTCGCTCAAAACCAGCCACACTCAGCCGCACTTCCAGGTTCCGTTTCCAATTAAAGTTGATTACTAGCTTTTAGATTTCGTAAAATTCTCTCTCTTGGCCAACGCACGCATAAGTATTACCGAATTCCCTTCGGTCAGTTCGGCATACACATGCCTTTTCCCACGCGCTTTTTAGATACTGCTAAATATTATGTTAAGTAGAAATATTTAGGTTTTATTTTCTTCTCTTTGCTCGTTTTGCCTTGATGCAAAAGAGCCAAAAAATCAAGGCTGCAATTTATTTCGGTTTAAGCTACACTCACAATAATCCAGCGCAGGTAAACTCCCCCGATTACCATCGGGGTCAAACAGTACCTGCTTTCACAGGCCTGCGCAATTATTCTTCGCTGCTTTAAAATCTCAATAAATTAAGGCCGGGCCCTACCCTTGTAAAATCATAACAAAATTGAAATTTGGGGTAATTCATTAAAAACAAGCTCAGCGCGCTCTCGTCTTTTCTATACGGCTTCGCATTGTATATGTATAATCTAAAAAGTCAATTCTCACTCGGGCAATGTCGGCTCAAACTGCCACAGGCAGTCTGCCCTCCTCGCACGAATTTTCTTCTGGTCCACGCTCAGATTTCATTAAATAAACTTAACATCGAATAATATTGTTTTCTTTCCATTTAAAAACGATGTAACCATGAATACTATAATTCTAAAAAACAACTCAAATTAAAGGTTCTTATTGACTTTCTCTGATTTGATGAAAATAGATTTTGAGGTAAAGGCAGAATTCCCATCACAAAAATCCGTTATGAATTTTACAATTTGAATTACTAATGAAAAACTAATTATATTCGCAATTGAATGGTTTTTAAAAGATTAGTGGCTGGGTTACTATTGCTTTGCTTAAGTGTTTCTTCAAGCGGAGTCTCCTTCAATGCGCATTTATGTAATGGTGAATTAGTAAGTTGGTCGTTTATTAAAAAACCAAAAGCTTGCAAGAAAAAAGTGCAATTCATTTGTGCTAACATTGATAAAAATTCAGATTTCCTAAAAGAAACCAACTGTTGTTCAGAAAAGAAGCTATGTTATCAACAAAATTTCATAAAAGAAAATTCTGTTGCAAGAAGTGCATTTCAAAATGCAACTTCCAATCTTGTCTTTTCTTTCTTTTATTATCGAGTTAACATATTCCATGTGCTTTGGTGCAAGACCTTTGCAAACCCTCCTCCTCTTATAGCTTGCTTTAATTTATTTAAAATTCGCACATTTATTCAGGTTTATAGATTATAGAGTTTAAGCAATACTCGCTAAACTTTATTATTTTAATTATAAACTGAATACAATGAAAAACTTTAATTTACTTACTATTTCAATCCTTTTGCTGACATTAAATATTTCAGCACAAACTGATATAACCTTAAAAATAAACCATCTCTTAGGCGAAGAAGTATTTGCCTTTAACAAAACAGTAACTGCTCCAGGAGAGTACAGTGTAAATGTTACGCGACTGGAATACTACATTTCTCAAATAAAGCTTGTTCACGACGGAGGCAAGATAGAAGTGTTATCTGATAAATATTTTCTAGTGAACGGGGCTTCCCTTTTCTCTTCATCTCTTGGTAATTTTAATATTTCAAAACTTGAAGAAATAAGATTTAGCATTGGCGTTGACAACCTGCCCAATACAAACCCAAATGATAATTCTACAAATACGACGAATCATGCTGACCCTTCTCTTTGGTTTGCCGGTCACCCACTCTCACCAAAATCACCATCTATGCATTGGGGTTGGACCTCAGGCTATCGTTTTGTTGCTCTAGAAGGTAAAACTGGTCTTGGAGCAGCTTATACCTATGAAATACATGCACTTGGAGATGGAAATTATAATGAAGTTTCGATTCCTACTGTAATAGATGCTTCGGGAGGTGAATTGAATATTGAGCTGGATGCAAATTACCTTAACAGTCTTAAAGATGTTGATGTTTCAAGTGGGCTCATTGAGCACGGATCTACTGGACAGGCGATTCCGTTTCTGAAGAACTTTCAAACGGAAGTATTTTCCGTAAAAGGTGAGCAAAAAGATTCAACTGTTAGTGTGCAAGAAAATGGTGAATTATTTAAATTCACTATTGGCCCAAATCCTTCAAACGGATTAAATCTTAAAGCATACTATAATCTTGTTTCTGAAACAGACTACCGTCTTTCAATAACTGATTTGAACGGCAAAATTGTTGAGCAAGTAAAACTCAGTGGAAGCAGCATTAATCTTACTGATTTATCTCCAGGTATTTATGTCGTTAATGTGCTTGAAGAAGGGGTTAGTGTTTATTCGCAGAAAGCCATAGTTACTCGATAAGCACTCAAAATGCGTAAAACAGCGTTTTTAGCATTTATTTGGGCTGTCATTGCAGGTACTACACTTAAGAACGATGAAACTCTATTTAGAAAGACGGATTATATTGTTCCTACTGTAATTTCTCCTGAGAATAATCTTTTTACCAATAAACGATATGAATTAGGTAAAAGGTTGTTTTTTGACCCAATGTTGTCAAGGGATAGCAGTATTAGCTGCTCTTCTTGTCATTTGCCCTCAAACGCTTTTTCTGACACTTTGCAGTTTAGCCTAGGAGTCCAAAATAGAATTGGGGTTAGAAACACTCCTTCTATTATGAATGTAGCTTTTCATCCTTATTATAACAAGGATGGAGGCGTGAATACTCTGGAAAAACAGGTTTTGGTTCCTATTCAAGAACACATTGAAATGGATTTTAATATTGTAAATATTTCTGATCGCATGCTTCGCGATTCATCATACTATTCAATGAGCGAAGAAGCATATGGTCGATATCCTGATCCGTTTGTTATTTCAAGAGCACTTGCATGTTTTGAGCGAACTCTTATTAGCAGTAATAGTCGCTTTGATCAGTATGTAAACTCCGGTGTTCCTCTAAATCCTTTAGAATTAAAAGGCATGGAACTTTTTTTTGGTAAAAAAGCAAATTGTGTTTCTTGTCATTCTGGATTTAATTTTTCCAATTATTCATTTGAAAATAATGGATTAAAGTTGATTTATACAGATTCTGGGAGAATGCGCGTAACAAATTTAGAATCTGATAGAGGATTATTTAAGGTTCCTTCCCTTAGAAATGTTGAGCTTTCAGGTCCTTATATGCATGATGGCTCAGTTAGAAGTTTAATTGAAGTAATAGAACATTACTCAGAAGGAATTAAACCATTTAAAAATAAAAGTGAACAAATAGAATCATTAGAATTAAGTATTAATGAAAAAGAAGCTCTCCTATCTTTTTTATTGACCCTAACTGATGAATCTTTAAAACAAAATAAAAATGAAAAATAAAACTTTAATAATATTGACTTGCGGATTCTTTGGTCTTGTATTAATCATAAATGCATGTAAAAAGGATGAAGTTGAATTACCTGTGGTTCCAGATAAACCAACTCCAGAAGAGCCAATAGTTCAGGATTTAACTCCTTATGAATTAAATTACGGATCCTTCCCTCCTCCTCAACTACCTGCAGATAATGAACTTACTAAAGAGAAGGTTAAACTAGGGAAAATGCTGTTCTATGATAAAAAACTTTCTAATGATTTGACTTTATCTTGTGCTAGCTGCCACAAGCAGGAGGATGCGTTTAATGATATCAGAAAGTTTAGTATTGGAACGGCTGGGCTTCCTGGTGGTCGCCAAGCTATGGCGATATTTAATATGGCGTGGCATAGAGCTGGTTTTTTCTGGGATGGTCGGGCACCATTACTTCGTGATCAAGCTTTGCTACCAATTCAAGACCCATTAGAAATGAACGAGACTCTCGAAAATGTGATTGTGAAGTTAGATGCAGAAGAAATCTATAAAAACCAATTTACGAGAGCATTTGGATCTGAAGAAATTACTTCTGAGAAAATTGGTTTGGCCATGGAGCAGTTTATGTTGACTATCCTTTCTATGGATTCCAAATACGATCAAGTTGAGTCTGGAAAAGGTTCATACACAGCAGCAGAGCAGAAAGGAAAAGACTTGTTTTTTAAAGAGTATAATGAATTCTTTCCTAATGAATCAGGTGCAGACTGTGCTCATTGTCATGGAGGTGCAAATTTTGACAACAGTCAGTTTATGAATAATGGTTTAGATACCGATGCCGAATTCACGGATTTGGGAAGAGCAAAAGTGACGAAGGATCCAAAGGATAATGCCAAATTTAAAGTTCCATCTCTACGAAATATTGAGCTTACTCCTCCTTATATGCATGATGGTCGATTTGCGACTTTAGAAGAGGTAATTGATCACTACAATAATGAGATCGATTCATCAAGCACCCTCGATAGAGCGCTTCTTGCAACAAGAAGTACAGGGCTGAGGCTATCTGATGAAGATAAACGAAACTTAATCGCATTTCTAAAGACTTTAACAGATGCTTCTTTGGCAAACAATTCGGAATACTTCAACCCTTTTCCAGAATAAAAAATAAAATAGGATGTTGGGAATTAATCCCAGCATCCTATTTCCAATTCTAAACATATAATTTGTAATCTAATCGCAGTGGAATGTGAATAATTGATTTTTTATGGAGTATTCCCTTCAACTTAGTAAGTACACATTAGATATTGTTCCTAATGCTTGTATAGTCGCTGGGACCCTATTACAGAATCAGTCTCATCCGATAAAGTAAGAACATAAATTCCTCTATTTAGTTCTTTGATATTTACAAGCGCATTGTTAAGCCCAATTTTTTTATGAATGACGGTTCTACCAGATAAGTCACTTACCTTTACCATCACAGATTCTTTATCAAAACCACTAACGGTTACATAATCTGTTGAAGGATTTGGAAATACTTTAAACGAAACAGTATTAGATTCCTCAAGTCCTACAAAAGTACCATCAGGCTCTCTTCTATTTACATTTTCATTATCAATTCTAACTACTTGCTTTGAGCTTTTATCGACAAACCATATCTTACCATCGTAATCTAGTTTTAGGCCCATAACATCATTGAAACCAGTAAGTTTTATTCTACCCATTTCAGGAAATCCATTTGATTGAGTTAAATCATACACTATTATCTCGCTTGTTCCATTATCGCTAATAATCAGCCTATCATTTGTTACATCAAGCCCACAAGGTCTTTCTAGACCAGTATTTGCGACAACCTCCCAAGCTACATTTTCCATATCAACGTTTTCAGCCAAGGTTTCGCTTGCCCGTACTGTTGAGGTCCCCTTTACACTGCCACTTGTTATATCAATTCTAACAATTCGTTTATTGCCTATATCATTTACATAGAGCCACTTTCTTTGTGGGTCTACTTCCATGTGACCCGGAATTAACCCTAGCCTCTTTAAAGAAATTTCTGGATATCGTCTAAGTCTTCCGTCATCGTGCCATGAATTACCAGGTCCATGGTCAGCTGCAAAATCATACATAGCCACATGTCCATTATAACCGTCAAAAACGAAATATTCATTGTTTTTATACCATGCTATTCCCGCACTATATGGGCTACCATGTAACATATCCAAATGGCTTCCATTGGTTCCTGGCCCCGCGTATTGAGCATATATAGAAAAATCAGAAGACCACAAACTTGGTCCTGTAAAAGGTGCCCTTTGACCATTTGAGAAGTTTGCATCCAGTACACCAGGCGAATTTGCCCAATCTCCTTTATCTCCGAATGCTAATGCAGTTGGTAAGGACATGAAGTGTCTGGAGTTTCCATCAACCTTGTGAAACGCTTCCTGATTGGATTTGCCAACATTCCTATACGTTACTGTGCTCCCACCTATACTTTCAGACCTCATATTTATTACCCAAAGTTCAGTAGAATCTTTTTTATTAAAGTCCAAATCGACGGGACTATTCAGACCATCTCGACTAGTTCCTACTTCAGTAAACTTATTCGAAGCTTTTTCTGTAATAAAGTCTTCTGGCCAAAAAGTTTGACCTTGAACGGTATTCATCATCAGCAAAAATCCGACGGATATTTTTAAAATATTTGTTTTTTTCATGATTCTAGTTTTATTGTTTTAATTCTTTTAGTTCCATTTCACACACTGGACAATCACCTTGTTTGTCATATGTTTTATCCACTCCCTCACACTTCATTGGGCATTGGAAAACTGCACCTGGTTTAGGTGCATCATTACAACTCATCACTATAATTGAAGTGAACAAAATAGTTGATAAGCATTTAACAGTATTTACTCTCATTATTTTTCAGTTTTTAGCGTTTTTAAAATGCGTTCAATTTCTTCCTCATCACCAGCATTAAATGCGTTTAGGGTCCAAACAATTTCTCGTTTACCATTTAGAATAATTAGGAACGGGGGTTGATTAATTCCTAATGCTCTCTTAAAATCCGCATTTTCATCTATAAATTGCTCCATTTCCCAACCATTGCCATTTACCATGGGTTCAACTTTGGGTATATTCCTTGAATCGTCAACCGATATACCTACTACTTTTAGTTTATAAGCATCTTCCCAATCCTGTAAGTAATCATCGGATATACTGGTTATACCATCAGTTGCGTGATGACACCAAGTTGCCCATACAATGATTAATATCGGGTTGCCATCATTGTAAATATTATCGGTTGAAATCGCATCACCCTTAAGAGTTTTAAGGTCTATTGAAGGTAAGACGCTATTTGTTTGTGCATGACTTTGTGTAATCCACAAAATCATGCAACACGTAATTACATGTACAATTTTCATTGACTTTATTTTAATTGAAAATAAGGTTGGGAATGGTCGGTTTAGAAACTAGATAGGACTATATTATAAAGACTTGATATAGGATTTGGTAATCCATCTGAGTCTTTGGAGGTGGAAGGTTTGAAAAGTGATGTTGTTTATTTATATCATTTATAGAACAAATTGTAGATGTGTTTGGACTTACAAACTTTACATCTATTTGATAATTTACTAACTCAGTAAATTTTCGAACTTGTTCTTCAGATTTAAAAACAATGTCTTTGTTTGAACAACAAGTCTTGTTGAATGAATCTCCTAAAGGGCTTTGTGTTTCTCTATTACAGATTTGATCGAGTTCAACCATCCCGCATCCCTCTGCTTCTCCTACAAGCGAATAGTTAATAAGCTCTGACCCGCAGTAATGAACATTTACATTCCATGTAACCGATGCAGTAACTGTAAGAGCTATTAGTAGTCCTGAAACAATCTGAAGAATATTTTTTTTAGCCGTTTTCACGAGACTTTAAAAATAGCAATTATTATTTATTCGTTTTAATTTCTGTTGAACTCCCACATCCCAACATACTATTTCCAAAGTATGGATTTCGAACATCCTGCTCCTTACTCAACCAGCTCGCCCCTTTTCCACCTATCGCCATAGGGCAATGTTGCTCATAAAGGGTGTCGAATTCAGAATGTAAGGGTTTGTAGTATTTAACGAGTTCGAGAAGAGAAGAAGAAAGATTTGCGAAGTAGGTTCTTAATTCTTCTATGTTTTCGGCCATTTTGATTTTATCCAATTGTTGGGTAAGCGTACTTTGCTGTGTCATCCACATTTTGTGCTCATCTCCTTTTACCAATGCCATATCAATTTGAGCCAGAGATTTTTGCATATCCTCCAATGATGCTTTCGCTTTATCCATATCGTCTTTTACTAACCCGTCTTTTACTCCAAGATAAGCAACCAATAAGCTCCCCTGTTGTTTTCTGAATGATACTGGAATAGCCTTTTCATTTGAATTGGTTTTATGGTTGGAATGGTCTTCATTTACCTTCGGTTTCTCATTCTTTTTACCGTGATTGTGACCTGTCATTACTGCTCCACCTTGCGGACTCATCATGCTTGGTTTTCCTTCTAATTGTGCCGCAGCATCAATATTAAACGCTCCATTAATAGCTATGATTTCATCTTCTTGAAGTCCGGCTTCAATTATCACCGAATCTCCTAGCGAAGGGCCAATAGTAACTTCCCTCATTTCAAAATGTCCTTCTTTCTGTTCATCGGATTGTACGTAAACCACAGAACGCTTTCCTGTCCACATAACAGCAGTATTCGGAATGGCAATTTCATGTCTATCCTTTGCTGAATTACCGAGTATAACTCCCGTAACAAATTGTTCTGGCTTTAGCATCCCTGACTGGTTAACATATTCGATTCTCGCTTTGGAGGCGCGTGTTTTTGGGTGTAATACGGGGTCTATATAACTGATTTTTCCAGTAAACTTTTTTCCTGGTAATGCGGTTGTTGTAAATTCTATTTTGTTACCCAGTTTTACCCATGGCAAGTCTTTTTCAAAGACATCAAACATTATCCAAACATTTGACAAATCCGCTACTTTGTATAAACCCTCGCCTTTGCTTATATAATCTCCTAATTGAACTAACTGTTCAAGTACAAAACCATTAATATCAGCATAAATGGGAAATACTTCTCTGACTTGTTTGGAGCCTTCTAGTTTATCTATTTCAGAAGGAGAAAGTTTCCAGTTTAAAAGTTTTTGCCTTGCCGCTTCGTACAATTCAGGAGACTCATTAATAACTTTAAGTGCTTCTAAAAATTCTTGCTGCGCAGTAACCAATTCCGGAGAATAAATATTGGCTAACAGCTGCCCTTTTGTAATTTGTTCTCCTGTAAAACTGACAAACAAATCCTCGATTCGGCCAGATAAATGAGAAGATTGAGTCTTTGTTTTTCTTTCATCAACTTCAACCTTTCCTGTAAGCCGTAATTGTTTTTGCGCCTTGCCTATTCCCACCCTAGCCGTTCTTATGTTGGCCAATTGCATAGCTGTTTTGGACATAAACACCGTATTTTCAGAACCAACTTCACCAGCTTCATTTCCAACCGGAATTAAGGTCATTCCGCATAGTGGACAATTTCCAGGTTCATTTGATCTAATTTGAGGATGCATAGAACATGTGTAAACTTCATTTTTAGTAGAAATCACAAGTTCTTCACTACTTTTTGCCTGTGTGTTAGAATTCCCAAAGAACAACCAACCCATTGCCATCCCTGCTACCAGAATAGAAGTGTATATCAAAATCGTTTTTTTATTTAAGTATTTCATTTTCGTTATTTAGATTGTAAATAATTCAACTTCGTTTTGGCCAAAGAGTATTCTCTCATTTGAACCAATTGACCTTCTTTATATTTCAATAATTTTTGTTGCAACCTTAGCAGCTCTTCATAGTCTTTTCCAGAATTTGAATACTCGTTTAACGTTAGGTTTATGGCTTGTTGAGTAAGTTTTAATTGTTGTTCATAAAGAGCGTGTTTTTCGTAAGCATTAGTAAGTTGATACCAATAAAGACTGTATTTGCTCGATAAGTCATTCTCTTTGTTTTCGATATGATATGCCAGAGCTTTCTGTTTATGGTTTGCTTCTAAAATAGCGGCTTTGTATTTTTTTCTGTACAAAGGAATACTGACACTTACCATTGGCATTATGGCATCCTTACCGTTATCGGATGAGTTTATAGAATTGGATTTATCAATAAAAATGTAGTCCAGTCCTACTCCAATTTTTGGCGCTCCTTGCTTTTTTGCAGCCTGCTCTTGATGTTTCGCTGACTCCATTTGTTGTTTTAAAGCTAGCACTGTTGGGTGCTCATTAAACAATGGTTTTTCTGCTAGCTCTTTTGACAATGCTATTTCTTCAAATTTTTCATTTATTGTGTATAATGTATCGTTTGGCCAATTCAGTATATTACTAAGCCTAACTCGATAAGGCTCTATCTCTTCTTCCAAAAGAAGCAAATCTGTTTTAGCGTTTTCAATCTCAATTTCTACTCTTAGAATATCTACCATACTTGATTTTCCGTTTGAGTAGGAAGATTTTGCTATTGCCAAGTAGGACTTTAATATTTTTAGATTTTCTTCTTGTAATTTAATTTGCTCTTGCAGCTCCAGCAATGGGTAATAACTCTCGGCAATTTCTACAAATAAGAATTTTTGTTTGTCTAAAAAAGTTTGGTATTTCGCCTCCGCAAAACTTGAAGCAGAATTTTCTTGAGACTTAAGTGTACCAAACCAAGGAAACATTTGAGTTAAGCCAATTTTAGCACTTTGTGGACCTACTCTAGTTTCAACAGGTTGAATAAAATACCCGAATGACAAAACTGGGTCAGAAAGCCCACTAACTTGGGCTGCCCTCTGCATACTCGATTGAAACTCTTCGAATGACGCTCGAACTTCCCTATTGCTGTCGGCAGCAATGGCGTACAACTCATCAATAGTTTGGCTTCGAACAACTCCCTGCAAAAGAAAAAGGGCAAATAGGCTACAAATTATTTTCGTTTTCATGATCTGTCCTCCTTGTTTAATTGTAATCGTTGATACATATAGTAAAGCACCGGAACTATAAAATAAGTTATGGCTGCTACTAACATTCCTCCAAATGCTGGAATGGCCATCGGAATCATAATATCAGAGCCCCTTCCTGTTGAAGTTAAAATGGGTAATAAGGCAATTATTGTTGTTGCAGAAGTCATAACGGCTGGTTTTATCCTACGTTTTCCTGCTTCAATCACTGTGCTTTTTAACGCTTCGTTGTCTTTTGGTTTTCTCTTTTTCATGTTTTGATCAAGGTACGTGCCCATGAGTACCCCGTCATCCGTGGCAATGCCAAAGAGTGCAATAAAACCTACCCATACTGCAACACTTAAATTGATGGGTTTTATTTGAAAAAGATTTTGGAGATGAACATTTAGAATCTCAAAATTTAAAAACCAGTCTTGCCCATAAAGCCACAGCACCACAAATCCTCCACTAAACGCCATGGCTATACCAGAAAAAATCATTAAAGAAGTGGCTATTGAAGAGAATTGGAAATAAAGGATTAAGAATATGACTACTAATACAAGTGGAACAATAATGGATAATCTCTTTTCTGCCCTTATTTGATTTTCGTAGCTGCCCGAAAACTTATAACTAACCCCATTTGGTACAGTCAATTCACCCGAATTAATTTTTGATTCTAATGCCTTTTGAGCATCCTCTACCACATCTACTTCGGCAAACCCGCTTTTTTTGTCAAACAATACATAACCCACCAAAAAGGTGTTTTCGCTTTTAATCACTTGTGGGCCGCGTACATATTCAATATCAACCAAATCGATTAAAGGTATTTGCTGCCCCTGAGATGAACTAAGCAATATATTGGCAATGGATTCTGGGTTATCTCTTAATTCTCTTGGATATCTTACTCTAATTGGAAACCTTTCCCTCCCTTCTACTGTTGAGGAAATTTGCATACCTCCTATTGCAGTTTCAATAGTTTGCTGAACATCTTCAATGGTAAGCCCGTATCTTGCTATTTGATCTCGTTTAATGTTCAAATGGATATAAGGTTTACCTACAATTCTATCGGCAAATACCGCTTCTTCTTTTACCGATTCAACTCCTTTAAGTATTGACTCTACCTGCATTCCAAACTTTTCAATTGTTTCAAGGTCAGGTCCAAACACTTTGATTCCCATAGGAGCTCTCATGCCTGTTTGCAGCATTACCAACCTAGTTTCAATGGGTTGTAATTTAGGCGCGCTGGTAACTCCTGGAATTTTAGACACACTTACTATTTCTTTCCATATATCGTCTTGAGAACGAATGTGCTGCCTCCAGTTTCTGAAATATTGACCATTCTCATCTGGTATTAGCAAGCTTGGGTCAGTTTTTTCTTTGAGCATAGCTTCATGACTCATTGCTTGTCCATTGTTTAACACATAATCACCAGCCTCATTCACTCTAAAGCGTTGTCTGCGCCCTTTTTTATTGACTATGTATTCTGGTTTGTAGTTGATGATATTCTCATACATGGAAATGGGGGCTGGATCCAAAGCAGATTCAACCCTGCCCAATTTACCAACAGCTAAGTCAACTTCGGGTATGCTTTTAAGAAGCATGTCGAGCTGTTGAACAACTTTCTTGTTTTGCGCCATACCTGAATGAGGCATAGAAGTTGGCATGAGTAAAAAGCTTCCTTCATCTAAAGAGGGCATAAATTCTTTGCCAATGCCCGGAAATGCGTTTACCGATTTTTTCCAAAAATTCGTTTCTTCTATTTCCAAACCAATCCAGTCTCCAACTTGTGGTATCCAGCCTAAGGTTGAATTGATACCAAGCCATATGGTTAGGCCAAATACTATTACAATGGAGGGAATAGTGAGGAACTTGACTCTATTATCGAGACACCAAGTTAAAATACGTTCGTATCCCGATTCTAGTAAGTAGAATCCGCCTAAAATGACAAAGAGCAATGCAGCAATAAATAGATAGTTTACAACAAAACTGCTTTCAACTCCTAGTGGCATCCAATACTGAGCAAGAAGATAAATTGTGTAAAGTAGAACGACAAAAAGATGAGCGTTTTTTGTAGCTCGATTTTGAACTGGTGAATACTCTCTAACAAACCAAGCAGCCGATAAAAGCATTAGGGCCACACCAGCAGGCACACTAACTGTAAAGGAAACAATTAAACCCGCTATTGCAACAAAGACATTCCAGGCAAATGATTTTCTGGTCTTTTTTGTTTTTATTCCAAATATCCAGTTCGCTATGGTTGGAAGAATGAATAAAGCAACAATAAGGGCCGCAACCAATGCAAATGTTTTGGTAAAAGCCAAAGGTCTAAAAAGCTTACCTTCTGCTGCCTGCATGGTAAACACGGGAATAAAACTCACTACCGTTGTAGCAACAGCCGTAATAATAGCAGAACTAACTTCTGAAGATGCATTGTAAACAATTGTTTTAACAGACATGCTGGAATTTGACTCTTTGATGTGCTTTATTATGTTTTCGGACAAAACAATCCCAAGGTCAACCATGGTTCCAATGGCAATGGCAATACCAGACAGTGCTACAATGTTTGCATCTACATGAAAATAACGCATAGCAATAAACACCATAAGAACTGAAATAGGAAGAAGTCCAGAGATAATAATAGATGCACGTACGTTAAGTACCATTATGATAATTACAATTATGGTAATAAGAATCTCCAGTGATAAGGCTTCTTCAAGAGTTCCTAAGGTTTCATATATAAGCTCGGTTCTGTCGTAAAAAGGAACTATTGTCAGTTGACTTATTCGGCCATCTTGCAACTTGCGTTTAGGTAAACCGGGAGATATTTCTTTGATTTTATTTTTTACATTATTGATTACCTCTAAAGGATTTGCACCGTATCTGGCAACCACTACTCCACCTACTACTTCTGCACCTTCTTTATCTAACAATCCTCTTCGTGTGGCTGGGCCCAATGAAACCCTTCCAATGTCTTTTACAGTAACAGGAACATTGTCTGTAACCTTTACAACGGCCTTTTCTAGGTCGTTTACTGACCTAACATAGCCAAGCCCTCTAATTAGATATTCAGCCATATTGATTTCGATGGTCTTTGCGCCAACATCTCGATTGGAACGCTGAACTGCTTTCATTACAGTATGTAATGAAATACCATAGGCTTTTAGGGCATCTGGATTAACATCTACTTGATACTCTTGCACAAACCCTCCAATTGAAGCAACTTCCGAAACTCCATCAGTCGCATTCAATCCATACTTCACATAAAAGTCTTGAACGGTTCTAATCTCATGTAAATCCCAACCTCCCGTAGGATTGCCGAGTGTATCTCTACCTTCAATGGTGTACCAAAATACCTGGCCCAATGAGGTTGCATCTGGACCTAAAACCGGTTGCGCCTCTTTGGGTATTAACCCATTTGGAAGCGAGTTTAATTTTTCTAATATCCGAGACCTTGACCAGTAAAAATCGATATCCTCATTGAAAATAATATAGATGCTAGAAAAGCCAAATACAGAAGAACTTCGAATGGATTTAACCCCTGGAATACCCAAAAGAGAAGTAGTTAGGGGGTAGGAAATCTGGTCTTCAATATCCTGTGGCGACCTTCCTTTCCATTCTGTAAATACAATTTGTTGGTTCTCTCCTATGTCCGGAATGGCGTCAACTGGAACAGGGTCTGACGGAATTCCTGCTATTTCCCAACCAAATGGAGCGGTAATAATTCCCCATGTAACCAATATTGCAAGGAGAATTATAGTTACTAATTTATTATCTAGAAAGTATTTTATTAAACGATTTATCATAGCTATTGATTTATTGAATTAATCAATGATTTGTCCTTTTGAAAGGACGGGAGAAATGAATCCTCCTGAGACTATGATATTCTAAATTAGAAAGGTCTGGAAGGCGACTTGAAAGTTGGTTAAAACACTTATAACAGGGGGTGACAGGCCATTTACCCCAAGTTTATTAAGCGAAACAAATTGAGTGAGTTTTAAATCTGGGTTACTTGGTAAAGAATAATTATGATTATAACAGATAGTTGTATTTGAAAGTTGGTAATTTTCGTCAGTATCAACCGAGTGGTAAACATTGTCACAACACTTTTTGGAAAACGATATTGGTTGATTTGATTTATCCATACACAAATCGTTTCCATTGCTCATTCCACAATCTAGATTGTGTTCACCAAAAGCTAAAGAGCTTTCTACGATTTCGCCTCCACACAAGTGCATTGAATACGTAGCTTTTGTACTACTTAATAGTATCAGTGCAATTAATAATGTGGAAAGGACTTTTTGCATTTCGTTACAAAGCTATTAAAATATAAGGGCAATTACCGCCATGGTTATCATACTAACATTTTCAACAATTGTTACTGTTGTCATAGGAAGGTTAAATACATCCCCTAGGCATGCGCATTTGATTTTTCGTTTGTCCATAACGCTTTGAACCACTCCTATTGTACCTATACCAAGTATAACGATAGTGAGCCCATTTGCCACAGAGTTCCATTGGTTAATGATAAATAATATGCCTATACCTAATTCTAAAAATGGATATACATATGCCCAACCAGGTATCAGTTTAGCAAGTGGGTCATACATTTTGAATGAACTGGCAAAACCTTTAATATTCAGGAACTTAAAGAAGGAAAATGCAATGAAGAAACCACCCATAAAATGCCTCATTAGTTCCTTGAGGTTTATTGTTTCGAAAGGAAATTGTACCAATAGAGAAACTCCAGCTACAAAGGATATTACCAAGATTAGAGGTTTATAAATAGAAATATTAATTTGAGTCGATTCAGGAATGTCTTCACTTTGTTGATTTGAAGCTAAAGAACGAATGGAATATTTACCCTGTTTTTGAAACAAAGCATTCATTTGACCCAAATCGATGGGGTTTTCGCTAACAATTTTAGCTTGTGGATAGTCTAGTTGGACGAAGGTGGATTTTACACCTTGCATGTTTGAAATGGTTTCTTGAACTTTAGCCACACACCCTTGACATGTCATGCCAATTATCTCATATTCTTTTGTAATCATGCAACAAAGGTGAATAGCATCGTGTGCTTGACTATTACAATATTCCTTAATTAACTTGTAAAATTTCGGCTTATAGTGTATCAATTGACCTTTTGTCACAGTTGGCCATTTTCTTAAACTCTGTTGGAGTCATTCCCGTTTCTTTTTTAAACTGATTTGACAGATAAGCGGCACTGCTATACCCTTCTTTGAAGGCAATTTCTGAATTGGTCAGGTTGGTGTAACACAAAAGTTCTTTAACCTTTTCTATGCGCAATAGAATCAAATACCGTTCTATTGTGGTACCCGTTACTGATGAAAAATGTTTTGACAGAACTCCGTATGACTTATGTAGCTTATCCTCCAACAATTGTGAAGGATTCTTTTGAGAATTCAAACTACCTTCATTCACCACTTCAATGAGGTAACTTTTTATTTGATTAATCAATTTGTCGGATTCATTTGAAACAAGCTCAAACCCTAGTTCTTTAATGGAATTATTTAATGATTCAAGGTCGTTGTTATTCAATTCACTTTTCAATTCAATACGGCCAAGTGCTACATTATAATAATCTATCTTTTGAGTATTAAGAATTGACTCAATAGCCAAAATACATCTAGGACAAACCATATTTTTAATATGCAAAATCATATATTCAAATGTACTCCATACACAACTTCCTTCACTCCATTTCGGTCGTTAAGTATTCCGTACTTAAGAATCTAGAGAGAGAATTTTAGTTGAAAGACTGGGATAGTTTAATGGAACCTAGAATCAGATTCTTTCGGGGATGAACCCCCGACAAATCTGAAGCGAAGCTACATTAACATAATGCTAGTCCATTATAGGGCATTTTAATATAAAGAGCGTATTCAGTACAGTTTGCTACATTATGTCCAAATCCTACATTTATAACGATCTAAAAGATAATTCTAAGATCTATTATCTAGTCTAGCTTGCTAGTTAATATAAAATCAGTTCTAGGACTTTAGTTGTAGAACAAACGATTTTATGTTAAACTCGTTTTCTGCTCGCTTAAACTTTTACTCAGATTTTAATATTCCGTACAATTATCCAAGTGCACGTTAAATATTGAATTCTAACGAAGACTAATCCTGCACACAGGCTGGCCCAATTAGCCACCGGCTAATTGTCCTGTAGAATGTTTGTTCTATAATTAGACACGGCAAACTTCCTGTGGAAATTTGAGCGCGTAATAAAAAAGCCGAAGACAAATCAATTGCCTTCGGCTTTCTAAATCTTTATAGAGCTAACTTATTGTCCTTCCGTTTTTGTCCAAAAACTTAAATAACCATTGAGCGACCTATACTCCAATTGAAATCCATTGGGAACATCGTCCCAAATGCTATGATAGGTAACCAGTCGAGTTCCAATTTTCGATTGATCCAATTGTTGATAAACGTAATCTGAATAGGCTAAGAACAATCCTTCTTTTCGCTGAACGGTATCATCAATTATTAAAGTTTGCTCAACGTTTTCGTAAAATGGATTGAAGAAATAAAACGCATCGAATGCATCAAATGCGATGTTGGTGATGTTTTCGTTTTTGAAACTCACGTTGGGAATTTCATATTGAGCAGCGAGTGCATTACAAACAGTGACAAAACTAGATCGCTGTTCAACACCGTGAAATGAACCTTTCGTTACAGCGGCTCCAACAAAACAAAACTTGCCTACTCCCGATCCAATATCCAAGACTTTACAGTTAGCATTGGGAGCAAGAAATTCTGCTGCTAATTTCGCAATGTGAACGGGAGTCCAATGAAGTGCAGACAATGCTCTTAATTCCTCCGGATAAATTTGGTCAAACTCTTCATCAGTTGTCTCTAAATTTTCGGCTAATGTCCTGAATATAATATTGTTGTAGGTATCCACTAAGGAGGTTAATAGCCGGTGCTGGCTGTTATTTTGTAAGGATCACATGGCGCTAAACTCGCTGCGAATCGAAAAAAGCTTAGCTTTTCTTCTTAAATGAGTTTGTAAATCGCTTGAATGTCCTTCAGATGTTTTTCGAAATCAATTTTTAAGTCAATCAACCGGCCCGTTTCAATGGAAAAAACCCAGCCATGCAACTTAATTCCTCTTTCAATAAATGCCTCTTGAAATGCCGCAGTCTTCACGATATTGATGCATTGCTCTTGTACATTTAATTCAACTAAACGGTCGTATTTACGCGCTTCATCTTTTATTTGATCCAGTTCCTCATGATGCAGTCGGTACACATCTCTTATGTTTCGTAACCAAGGATTTAGAATGCCAAGATCTTTAGCCTGCATAGCCGCCTTTACGCCGCCGCATTGGTAGTGGCCACAAATTACAACATGATCAACCTTTAAGTTATTGATGGCATAATTGAGCACGGTCATTACGTTCAAATCGATGCTAATAACCATATTCGCTACATTTCGATGTACGAATGCTTCGCCAGGTTCAAGTCCCATTAATTCTTCCGCACTCACCCTACTGTCTGAGCAACCTACATATAGCAAGGAAGGCGTTTGGCCCTTGTTCATATTTGTAAAGTAATCTGGATCAACTTTTAGTTTTTCAGCTACCCAACTTTCGTTATTCTCAAATACTTTATCAAAATCCATAGTACAGTTTTTTCATTTCGTTGAGGCAATAATAACAAATAAGAGTGATGCTATCATTAACAATTAACTCACTATCACTGCAAAATGTGCACATGCGCAGTTATAGCTTATCATTATTTACCAGAGCTTTTATCGTTTTGTAACCTATGTAACATTCTTCTAAAGGATTGCAGCTTACCTTTGCAATTCGAAAGCTAATTAAGTAATCATCAATACAGAGCAATTCAGTTATTGCAAGCATACAGCGTACTATGAACTTTGTTTTTCAACATAAACTTACCTTAATCGGAATTTTAATAGGCAGTATTGCTGGATATGCGTATTATCACTTTGTTGGCTGTGCAAGTGGCACTTGTGCAATTACTTCCCAACCCTTAAACAGCAGCGCATATGGCGCGTTAATGGGTTATTTATTGTTCAATAGTTTTAAAACGAAAAAATGAAAACAGAAGAAATTACGATAGCAAACTTAAAATGCAACGGCTGCGCATCTACTATTAAGAAAGAAATTCTAAAGCTGGAAGGTGTTACAGGCGTTGAAGTTGAATTGGAAAAAGATCATATTCAAGTTAGCGCTGAAGATAGTACCGAGCGAAGTAGTATTGTAGCGAAGCTGCATGCATTAGGCTATCCAGAGGCAACCGAAAAGAATGGATTATTGCTGCAATTGAAAAGCTATTCCAGCTGTATGGTGGGAAGAGTCAACAATATGGCCGCTTCAAAAAGCCAATAGTATGGTAGATTTAAAACAACGAGTTTTAACCGGCTGGACACTATCTAGATTCCTTTACCTTGGTTTGGGTATCGCTTTTATTATCAATTGCGTAATAACCGAGCAATGGTTTGGAGTTGTTTTCGGCGCTTATTTTGCTTCTATGGGACTTTTCGCTTTTGGTTGTGCAGGTGGCAATTGCTTTGTACCCAGTAAGAACGACACTTCAGCTAAAACTTCAACTGGAGAGCTTTCGGTTGATTTTGAAGAAGTAAAACCCTAATAACCTTGAAAAGGCCGAGTAAAGATGTGCTTTTCGTTGGCGTTCAGCTGGCTCTCTTTGCCGCTTACTTGTTTCGTATTCCCGAATTAGATGCTGCTGTTCCGACTTGGGCGCAGTACTCCGGACTACTAATAGCAGTCTTTGGAATAATTCTAGCACCAGCTTCTGTAATAGCGCTTAGAAACAGTTTATCGGTATTTCCCACTCCAAAAGACAGCGCTAACCTCATTCAATCGGGCATTTACAAATACATACGCCACCCTATTTACACGGGTATATTGCTGTTTACTTTCGGATTTGCTTTCTATTCTATGAACGGACTTCGCTTACTGATTTTTGCAGCTTTGCTTATGCTCTTTAAGTTTAAAGCCAGTTATGAAGAAGTACTGTTGCAATCAAAGTTTAGCGATTACAAACTCTACAAAACAACTTCAGGCATGTTCTTGCCGCGCTTTTAAGGCTAGTTTAACCTGCTATTTTCCGTGTTTGAAACAAGGGAAGTGAAAAGTCTACTGCAAAACGCTTCCCTCCTTTAAATCAACGCTAAAGTGATATTTCACCGGAATTTATATTCCTAGCTTGCTCTAGCCACTCTGATTCTTTCTTTTAGTAGAAAGTTAAGCAGGCTCAGCAGGTAAAGTTGAGCATTTTAGAACCAAGTCGACGTTTAGTATGTTTCCTAACTAATGAAAACAGCTTTGGGTAAAAAATGAATAACATCGCTCGTCCAAAAATCAACATTGTCTGGTTAAAGCGAGATTTACGCTTAAGAGACCATGCATCAATTGCATCGGCAGAACAAGCTGGACTACCCTATATAATCCTCTATATATTTGACTCAAAACTAATTAAGCACCAGGAAGTAAGCCTACGCCATTTACAGTTTTGCTGGCACTCTATTCAGGAGATGAATGTCGAACTAAAACTACTCAATAGAAAAGTGGAGACTTGCTATGGAAATTCATTGGAAGTATTCGAGTTTATCCGAGCGCATTACAATGTTAACCAAGTATTTTCTTATCGGGAAAGTGGTGTTCAGCTGACATGGAATCGGGATAAAGCAGTCGCAAGCTTTTTCAAGGTAGCAGGTATAAACTGGGTACAGCATCAACAAAATGGAGTATTGCGCGGTATCGAAAACCGAAAAGGCTGGGACAAAGCATGGTACACCAACATAAATAAGCCGGCAATTCATGTAGAGCTTTCCTCTGCTCAAGGGTTAAACCTGCAACATCCCTTTATAATTCCTGACGAACTTTTAGGAAAATGGTCGGACTACCCCAGCGATTACCAACCTGCTGGAGAAACGTACGCTTGGAAATACTTGCGGTCTTTTGCCGAAGAGCGCGGTAAAAACTACGCGAGGCACATATCGAAACCACAACAAAGTCGCTTATCCTGTGGACGAATTTCGCCGTACATAGCTTGGGGCAACCTAAGTATTCATCAGGCCTGTCACTTCATACGAGATCATTCGAATTACGATTCGAATAAACGGGCGTTTGAAGGTATTTTAACTCGACTCAAGTGGCACTGTCACTTTATTCAGAAGTTTGAAGTCGAACCGTCCTATGAAAACGAATGCATAAACAGAGGCTATGAGACATTGGAACGGCCGCTGAATGAAAAACGGATCGAAGCATGGAAAAACGGCTTAACGGGCTACCCGCTTATCGATGCATGTATGCGTTGTGTGAAACAAACGGGTTGGATCAATTTTAGAATGCGGGCCATGCTCGTCTCCTTTTTGTGCCACCACCTCGATCAAGATTGGCGCACGGGAGTGTATTTTCTAGCCAATCAATTTTTGGACTTTGAACCCGGTATTCACTACCCACAATTTCAGATGCAGGCGGGCACAACGGGCATAAATACCGTTAGAATATACAACCCTATAAAACAATCGAAAGATCACGATCCTGAAGGAGAATTCATTAAAAAATGGGTTCCAGAACTTAAAGCCGTTCCGGTGGCATTTATCCATGAACCGTGGAATATAACGGTTTTTGATATCCCAGAAAAAACCTTTCTTTTGGGACGGGATTACCCCTATCCAATTGTCAATTTGGAGGCAAGCGGTAAACTTGCTCGAGCTAAGATTTGGGGGCACAGAAAAAATGAGCTGGTAAAAATGGAGAATCAGCGCATTCTAAAAACCCACGTCAGACCAAATAATTCAGTAAGAAAAACAAAGCATGAAAAACCGTAAAGGCCAATTGCCCACGAAGATTTGCCCAGTTTGTAAACTTCCTTTTGAGTGGCGAAAAAAATGGGAGAAGAACTGGGAAGAAGTAAAATATTGCAGCGAGCGCTGCAGAAGATCGAAATAAATAAAAACTACAAATGACTGAAGTTACCCTCGTTTTTCCCCATCAACTTTTTCAGAACAACCCTGCCCTTGACAAAATTAGACCGGTTTATTTGGTAGAGGAGTTTTTGTTTTTCAAGCAGTACAATTTCCACAAACAAAAGATTGCTTTTCACAGAGCGAGTATGAAAAGCTACGAATTAGACTTAACATCGGCGGGTTATAAGGTTAATTACATCAATGCTACTGATGCAAACGCTGATATCAGTAAGCTAATGCTGCACTTGTCTGCAGCGGGTGTACAAACAATTTATTTCGCAGACCCGAGCGACAATTGGCTGTCGAAAAAAATAAACACCAGCGCGGTTAACTGTGGAATTACCATCGAGCAATTCGAGAATCCACTATTCTTGAATTCCAAAGAAGATTTAGCGGCCTTTTTTAGATCGGACAAGAAAAAATTCTTTCAAACTTCCTTTTACAAGAGTCAACGCAAAAAGTGGAACATATTAATCGATGAAAATGAGCAACCTGTTGGCGATCAATGGTCTTTCGATGCCGATAACAGAAAAAAATATCCGAAATCAAAAACACCCCCTGCAGTTCAGTTCCCAGCAACAAATTCCATTTGGAAAGAAGCGCTGAGTTATACGAATACTCATTTTTCCGACAACCTAGGTAAGCTTGGCGAAGAACCGCTCTACCCTTTCTCAAAGGAGGAAGCACACAATTGGCTCAACCAGTTTTTAGAGCAGCGCTTTCTCGAATTTGGAAGCTACGAAGATGCTATTGTAAAAGAAGAGCTTATTCTGCACCACAGCCTGCTCTCTCCGCTTATCAATGCCGGAATACTGCACCCGAAAACAGTTATCGACCAAGCGTTGAAATTTGCCAATGAAGCTAAGGTGCCGCTCAATTCAACTGAAGGTTTTGTGCGACAGATCAGCGGTTGGCGTGAATTTACCAGAGGGATGTACGAGGTAAAGGGAAGTTTTTCGCGAACGCGCAACTTTTGGGGTTTTACACGAAAGATTCCGAGTTCATTTTATAACGGCACCACTGGCATTTTACCGGTAGATATAACTATTAAAAAGGTGCTTGAAACGGGTTATTGCCATCATATTGAACGGCTTATGGTGTTGGGCAATTTCATGCTTTTGTGTCAATTTGATCCCGACGAAGTTTACCGTTGGTTTATGGAGTTATTTATCGACGCCTACGACTGGGTAATGGTGCCCAATGTTTATGGAATGAGTCAATTTGCAGATGGTGGCACGTTCGCCACTAAGCCCTATATCAGCGGGTCAAATTACTTGCGTAAAATGAGTAATTACCCCAAAGGAGAATGGGAAACGGTTTGGGATGGTTTGTTTTGGAATTTCATGGATCAAGAGCGCGATTTTTTCCTTTCCAATCCTCGCTTAAGTATGTTGGTTCGAAATTTTGACAAAATGAGTCCTGAGAAAAAGGAAGGTCATCTGCAAACCGCCGCAAAGTTTTTAGATAGTTTGGATAGTCAGCAAGGAGTTGGAGCATTATGAAGTAGCTCTTAATACGCGTTGAGCGGTGATGTAATAAGCTATCGACAAGCTAGCCGTATTAAAAAGATAAATAAGTGGTTTAAACAAACTATTTAAGCTTATGTAACTTATGTAACATCCTAGCGCAATTAAGGAATAAACATTTGTTTTTCAGGAATTATTGACAAGCAATGAAAGCATCAGCAATCGCAAATCACTCAGGAATACTTTTTATGCTCAAGCATAAACTTACTTTATTAGGCATAGTGGTATGTGGTATTGCGGGATATGTGTATTACTATTATGTGGGTTGTGCTAGTGGAACGTGTTCGATTACTTCAGACCCAATGAACAGTGCCTTATACGGAGCGCTAATGGGTGGTTTATTGTTCAGCAATTTTACAAAAGAAAAATGAAAAATTTAAAGCAACGTGTATTAACTGGTTGGACATTTTCAAGGTTCTTGTATCTAGGTTTAGGATCAGCATTTATTATCAATTCAATAATGACTGAACAATGGTTCGGCGTAGCATTTGGTGCTTATTTTGCTTCGATGGGTCTTTTTGCTTTTGGTTGTGCTTCTGGAAATTGTTACGTTCCTCCTTCTTCTAATTCAGCCAAAAATAGTGAGCATACAAATGATGTAACTGTTGAATTTGAAGAGGTGAAGGGAAAGTAAATATCCTTTAATTTACCTGTTTAGCTTAATCAAACCACCATCTTTTCAATGCTTAAATTGTAAATCTGAATTAGCATTTAACAGCATTATCAACCATTATTCACTTTAACAACTCCGTTAATCCTTTTCCTTAACAGCATGACGTGATTAGGCATTTTATTTGCACGCTTTAAAGCATTATGAAACAACTATTTCTCTCACTTTTCTTTCTAAGTATTTCGTCAGGATGTTTGGCTCAAACTCCAGTTTGTACTCCAACAGGATATCGCCTCATCGATGACGATGGAGATTTTTTGGATAAGGCTCCCAGAACCTATATCGACAATACTCATCCAAAGTACTTCTTATCTTATAAAAATGGCAGTTTTTCATATATCAATGCTTACGGAAAAAGCATGTTCCCAGTAGACTTTAGCATAGCCTACCCATTTTATGGAGATTTTGCTTTGGCTCAACGCAACGGTAAATTCTATCATTTATCCTCAGAAGGGTTATTCATAGATACTCTAGAGCATCCTTTAAAACCCATGGTTCATGATAAAAGTGTTTTAATATCATTAGAAAAGAAAAAGATATGGCATTCTTCAGGGGAACTCTTAAGAACTTTCGAAGACAGTATAATAATTAGCGATCACAGTGGCATGTTTTTATGGAATCGTGAAGATCAAACTGCAGAGCAATTTACCACAAGCTATGGTAGATCAAAATTGAATAAAATAAAAGAATACAAAAACGTCACAAAAGTGGACAATACACAACAAGGGTATGTGGTCATCGTTCAGCAAAAAGGTAAAGACCAATTGTTTTCGGTTATGGATAAAAATGGTCAAGCCATTTTAGCAAATCAACCAGATATTAATTATTACAAAACCCTCCGTGTAATTCAGCAGAACTATGTATTTGTTTCTGACAAAGGCGCTCCTATGCGTATTCAAAACCCTTGGGAGTTCAATATGTGGTGGCCTATGCAGTATCTCAAGTCCGACCGCAACAGGATTAACAACGGTAGTTTGTGTTTGTCGAATAGAAAAGAACTCTCTAGATTCGGAGTTCTTTTAGGAACTGAGAAGTACGTGAGCTGTGATAATGGGGTTGTTCAAGGTAATTATTTGTTCGATCGAATTTTACCTACCAACAGCCGTTCAGGTAAATATCCGGTTAAAATGAAGCAGAAATGGTATCTGTACCAACCCAATAAAGAGCTTTTGGAACCCTTACCCTATAAGGAAATTCACCCTATGGGTATTAAAAACGAGGTAATGTTGGTTTCTGACACTATTGGCGATAACCCAACAAAAAAATGGGCAGTATATAGTTTTAAAACCGATAAGAAAACAAATGAGGAGTTTGTGCTAAAGCGTCAAAGTTTGGAGTTATTCAAATTGCACCAAGACTTAATTACCGATCCATGGTTTAATGATGTTATGAAGTTAAGTTTTAACGATCGTGCTTGCTACTTTTCTGAACAAGGCAAGCTTATCTTTACAGAAGAGGAAAATGTACCAACGTTTGAACTTAAAGACTTTTACACCTGTACTTTACGAGTTAATGCAAGAGTTTTTAAAGACATTCCTAAGGGTGTGAAAAGCAAAAAAGGCATTGAAGTACAAGTCAATCAAAACAACGGTTTAACGGTTAAGGTAATCAACAACGCAAAGGAAGAATTGCCAATTGAGTTTCAGGATGGTTTGTTTCAAATGAGTTTGCAGTTTGAGACCAAACCTGGAATATGGAAAACAGTAGCAGGGCCTCCACAAGTAACATGCGGAAACTCTTATTACAACGGAAAATTCCCTGCAAAAAAAATGGTGGAACAGCGCCTTGCTTTACCACCAGGATCTTCTTATGTGAATGTGCGAATGGCCTTAGAAATACAAGGACAAGAACAAGTGTATTCCAATGTAATTCGGTACGGGCTGCCTTCTGGTTTTTTACAAGGTTACTACCCTCCATACGGAATTCCAAGCCAAGTACTTTTGCCTTTGTATAAGAGAAAGCTTTAGTGACTTAACTCTCTAGCCTAACTGTAATTACTTTTTCCTCCCCCATACCATTAGTGTATTCCAATGCTTTTGATTTCCACGAGCATCCAATACTTCTGTATGCGTAATGTTATCTTCAAAGCTGATGTGCTCAATACCGAGTTCTTTAAGCAGTTGTATAAGGATGATTGGCTGTCCATATTTCCAGTTTTCGGTAGTTTGAAAGTTGAGCGGACTCGTTAATAGAAAAAAGCCGCCAGGTTTAAGACAATAAATCATTTGCACCAAAGCTAGACGCACATCCTTCACCCGATCTATCAAGAAGGTATTGATTAAAACATCCATTGAATTAGACTTAAAAGGCAAAGCACATGCATCGGCTTGCATTAAATGCACATTAGCTAGCTGCTTACCAATAAGTTTAAAGGGGGGCAATCCTGAACTTGAAAGATCTATTTGAAGTTCATTATTTTCCAACAAGATTTGTTTTGCACGGCGCAGCATGTTCAGTGAATAGTCAACGCCAATAAATTGAGCGTTGGGAAATGTTTCAGAAAGTTCGTACAAGGTTCTCCCTACACCACAACCCAAGTCCAGAATAACAGCATCTTGGTTAAGCTCCATTTGTTGATGAAGCACTGCATTAATTCTAGAATAAATACTATCAGTTTTGACTTTAAACGACAACTCGCCATAAGCCAGCCGCGTATAGAAATCAATGTTATCGATAACACTTTCGTATTTATCTTCAGCAATTTCTTTAGCCGTTCTTGGTGCGAAACAAGGTATTCCGTCAGACAAAATGTACATTTTCCGCACTTCACTTTTGATTATTTGTGGAATAGCTAACACAAGCAACAGTTTTAATTTTATGAGTTACAAAGAACAAAATAAAGCGATTTAGAATAAGCATCCGTTTACCTAACTTTATTCATAAAACCGATTAAAAATCACCTTACTTTCGAAAAAATAAGATTCAGGATTTCTACAATGCTGAAAAATCATCAAAAAGTTGAACTATCAAAAGTCCAAAAAAAACAATTAAAATGATGCAATTAAAAATCACCCTCCTACTTTTCGTTTCGGTTCTATTTTACAATTCGAATTACGCTCAATCCAAAAGCTTTGAGTGGGCTACCTCTTATGGCGGTAAAACAGCAGTACAAAGTTTTTCTATCGCGACAGATGCTTCGGGTAATACCTATTCCACAGGTTTTTTTAGCGATACGGTAGATTTTGATCCAGGTAGCGGTGTATTTAATCTCGCCTCTATAGGAAACACGAACGTTTTTGTGCAAAAGCTCGATTCAACAGGAGCGTTTGTTTGGGCGAAGTCTATTGGAGGGTCGTCTAATGACGCAGGCAACGCCATTACCACTGATAATTTTGGAAACGTTTACCTTACTGGAACCTTTCGCGGTTCGGGTGATTTTGATCCCAACGCAGGTGTTCGAGCGTTAACATCGCAAGGTGGTACGGATATATTTCTAATGAAACTCAATCAAAATGGAAGCTTTGCTTGGGCTGTTAGTTTTGGTGGTACCTCTAGAGACGAAGGACTGTCATTAACAACCGATAAATCGGGCAACGTATATGTAGCAGGGCTATTTAGTCGTCGAGTAGATTTTAACCCTGGCCCAGGTCTTGGAGCGGAGACATCGAATGGGAACACTGATGCTTATGTAGTAAAGTTTGACCCTAATGGCCGGTTTCAATGGATGAATCAAATGGGAGGTAACAGTATTGACCAGGCCCTAGCTATTAGTTATGATCCCAATGGCTAATTATACACAACTGGTCGTTTTATGTCTAGTGTTGATTTTGATCCGTCTCCCAACATTTTTAACCTTACTGGAGCCGGCGCTAGTCTTTTTATTCAAAAAGTAGATACAAACGGTAACTTTCAATGGGCAAAATCGGTTACTGCAGCTGGTGGATCGGCCATTGGATTGGGTATTGCATCCGACCAAAATGGCGATTGCTATACCGCAGGTAATTTTGCTGCTACGCCAGATTTTAACCCAAATGCTGGCGTGTTCACTATTGCATCAAACGGCAATAGCGATGCGTTTATCCTAAAACTAAAATCCAACGGTGATTTTGCTTGGGCAAAAGGATTTGGCGGCTTTCAGAGTGAAGATTGTAGAGCTATTTGCCTTGACAATGCTGGCTATGTATACGCAGCTGGTAAATACGGAAGTACTGTTGATTTTGATCCAAATAGCGGCACGTTCAATTTGAGTTCAGCCGGAGGAACCGTAGATGCGTTTATTCAAATATTGGATACCGCAGGGAATTTTGTGGACGCTAAATCTATGGGCGGTGCTAACAGCTGGGACGACGCCTACTCCCTACTCCATTGCTGCTGATGCGTTTGGCGGAGTCTACGCCACCGGATATTTTGAAGATACGGCTGATTTTAACCCAAACGCTGCCATCCAAAACCTTGTATCAAAAGGATCCAATGATCCATTTGTAATAAAACTGGGGAAATGTGTAACTACTAGCAGTACCGATACCAAATCGATTTGCGACTCCTTTACGTGGTTGGATGGCAAAACCTATACTAGCGATAACAACAGCGCTACCTTTACCTTGCCGAATGCTGTGGGTTGCGATTCTGTAATCACCCTCAACCTTACCATTAAACAATCAACGACATATACAGATATGCAGTCGGCATGCAATCAGTACGTATGGATAGACGGCAAAACCTATACGGCTAACGCATCAGGAGTGCAGCACATCTTAACCAATGCTGCAGGTTGCGACTCGGTAGTTACCTTAGACCTTACCATAAACAAATCAACAACTGGAACAGATACTCAAACAGCCTGTAAATCGTTTACTTGGATTGATGGCAATACCTATACATCGAACAACAATAGCGCTACTTCTACCCTAACAAATCAAGCCGGCTGCGATAGTGTCGTTACCCTTAACCTAACCATAGAAAATGTGAATACGACCGTAACCGCGAATAATACACAACTAACCAGTCAAGCGACCAATGCGAGCTATCAATGGGTAGATTGCAACGATAATTATTCAGCTGTAAGTGCGGCAACAAGTGCCTCTTTTGCGCCGGCTTCCAATGGGGATTATGCCTGTATCATAACGCAGGGAAGTTGCACCGATACTTCTGATTGTTTTTCCTTTAATTCAGTTGGTCTTCGAGCAATTGGTTCTAGTAATTCTATTACCATAGCTCCAAACCCTACAAATGGAGCGGTTAGGGTCAATTTTAATACCCTACAAGAACGTTCTCTTCGTTTGTACAATACTGCGGGAGCATTGCTATTTGAAGAAGCTAATTTTAATAACATGCAATTTGACTTTACAATTCAGCAAAGTCAAGGTGTTTATGTATTAGAAGTTGAATCTTCAGGTTCTTTTGAACGCTATCAAATCATAAAACAGTAATTACTCCGATCAAGCGTATAAATGCCCAAATAGAAGGATAGGTATTTTTACCTGTTTCAAACAATTTTGGTTGTTAACGTTGGCAGAACTATAGAATTTTTTTGAGGCTGCTGTTTTCACTAAGTAAAGTTTATTTCATGAAATGTGTACTTATGTATCAATCATCACCCTTAGCGGAGAACCCTTGATTCAAATTTGTATACATAAAATTACGATCATGACAAAAATTATCACTGTACTAGCAGTTTCATTATTTATCCAATTAGGCTTAAAAGCTCAGCCCGCTCCTATTGGCATTGAATTAGAATCTATTTCTATTCCGAACCTTGGCGGCGTACAATCATATGCATTTGGACAGCACAATGGCAAATGGCTAATAATAGGTGGCCGCCTAGATGGTTTGCATCGCAGGCAACCTTTTGCTGCATTTGATGTTGCTGGCCATAACAATAACCTGGTAGTAATAGACCCTGTAAACAAACAAAAATGGTCGGCTGCTTTAAGCTCGCTGCCTACTGGAATGCAGGAACAATTGAGCGCTACAAATATGGAGTTTTATCAAAGCGGAGATTATCTTTATTTCATTGGTGGTTATGGCTACAGCGCAACACAGCGCGATCATACGACATTTCCGAACTTGACCGCAATAAAGGTATCTGACGTTATTAATGCGGTTGTAAATGGAACTAGTTTTACCAGTTATTTTAGACAGATTAATGATCCTAAGTTTCAAGTTACTGGAGGCAGCTTGAAAAAAATAAACGATAACTACTATTTAATGGGTGGTCAAAAGTTTTTAGGTCGCTACAATCCAATGGGTCCGACTCACGGTCCAGGTTTTATTCAAGAATACGTTGATGGAGTTCGCATATTTTCAATCGCAGACGACGGCACAACAATTTTAGTTAACCACTTACCTTCTCACGATGACGCAGCAAATCTGCACCGACGAGATTACAATGCCGAGCCTCAAATCATGCCCAATGGTGAAGAAGGAATCACAATGTTTTCTGGGGTTTTTCAAACGAATGTAGATTTACCTTTTTTGAATTGTGTGAATATTGACACCGCTGGCTATCAAGTAAACAATGCTTTTCAGCAATATTACAACCACTACCACTGTGCAAGTATTCCTTTGTATTCAGCTGCAAATAACGAAATGCATACTTTGTTCTTTGGAGGTATCGCTCAGTATTACGACAGCTCAGGTGTATTGGTGCAAGATAACGATGTTCCATTTGTAAAAACCATTGCAAGAGTTACCCGTGATGCCAATGGAAAAATGACGGAATACAAACTTCCTGTAGACATGCCTTCGCTTTTAGGAGCGGGTTCTGAGTTCATTTTAAATAAAAGCTTACCTGCATATCCAAACGAAGTATTGAAGCTCGATGACATAAACGAAGAGCGTGTTTTATTGGGTTATATTTATGGAGGTATCAGCTCTACTGCAGCCAATATCTTCTTTACCAATACTGGAAGTCAAAGTAGCGCAAGCAGCGAAATATTTGCTGTGTATTTAACCAATTACCTAGAAAGCGTAGATCAGGTAAATGCACAAAGCGCCGGTTCTTTGGATTTACGGGTTTACCCTAACCCTTCTAACAAGGACTTCACGGTAGACTTTAAATTAACCCAAACAGATAACGTTAGAGTATCAATAACAGATATTAGCGGCCGTTTAATTGAAGATGTTGTGCTAAAGCATCAGCCCGCAGGAAAAAACACTTACTACAAAAAAGTACGCTCTTTTGACAAAAGCGGTGTTTACTTTATTACCATAGAAAGTTCTACCGAAAAAGCAGTTCAGAAGATTATTGTAGAGTAAGGCAGTATTCCTGTTTCTTACTCCCCAGCCGCAAAAAACTCATAAAAATGAGGAATCGTTTCTATGCCTTTTAGGTAATTGAAAACTCCGTAATGTTCGTTAGGTGAGTGAATGGCATCACTGTCCAATCCAAAGCCCATGAGAATAGACTTAGATTTCAATTCTTGTTCAAATAAGGCTACAATTGGAATACTTCCTCCCGAGCGAACTGGAATTGGTTTTTTTCCAAAGGTCACTTCATAAGCCTTACTTGCTGCCTGATATGCAGGATTATCGGTATGCGTAACATATCCATGCCCACCGTGGTGCGCTGTAACTTTTACCTTGACGCTTTTTGGGGCAATGGCTTTAAAATGCTTTTCAAACAATTCTGAAATTTCGTCTGGAGTTTGATTAGGAACCAAACGCATTGAGATTTTAGCGTTTGCTTTTGAAGCTATAACGGTTTTAGCACCTTCTCCTATATAACCGCCCCAAATTCCATTTACGTCTAAAGTTGGACGAATAGAATTGCGTTCCATGGTCGTATAGCCGGTTTCTCCGTGCACATCGTCAATGTCAAGAGCTTTTTTGTATGCATCTAAACTAAATGGAGCTTTAGCCATTTCAGCGCGATCAGCAGCACTCAAATCTTCCACGTTATCGTAGAACCCAGGAATAGTAATTCGATTGTCTTCATCTTGCAAGGAGGCAATCATTTTCGTCAAAATATTAATTGGGTTAGCTACTGCTCCACCATACAGCCCTGAATGTAAATCGCGATTCGAACCCGTTACTTCAACTTCCATATAAGCTAAGCCTCGCAAGCCTGTTGTGATTGAAGGAATATCGTTATCCAACATTCCCGTATCTGAAATCAAGATGACATCGTTGGCCAATTTTTCGTGATTGCGTTTTACATACCATTCCAAGTTTTTAGAACCCACCTCTTCTTCGCCTTCAATCATGAACTTTACGTTACAAGGCAAGGTATTGTGCTGCATCATCAATTCAAACGCCTTAACGTGCATGTACATTTGACCTTTATCATCGCAAGCTCCACGAGCAAAAATTGCTCCCTCTGGATGTCTTTCAGTAACTTTAATTACGGGCTCAAACGGCCCTGACGTCCACAATTCAATTGGATCCGCGGGTTGCACATCGTAGTGTCCGTATACCAAAACAGTGGGTTTAGCAGGATCGATAATCTTGTCTGCATAAACCACAGGATAACCCGGAGTTTCGCAAACTTCAACATTTTCAGCACCTGCTTCTGTCAAACGTTTCGCAACTTCATCAGCCGTTCGTATTACATCTGCTTTGTAAGCAGGATCTGCACTTACTGACGGAATACGCAGCAAATCGAATAATTCGTCTAAGTAACGTTGTTTATTTTCTTGAATGGAAACGGAATATTTTGACATCTTGTAAAGGTTTTTATTTGAGCTGTGAAATTAACGCTTAAAGCGGAATCCTAAAAAGATAAAACCCTAACAAAAACAAAATATCTAGGTCCAAGTCCAGCCTAAGCATCCTAAGCCAACTCAATCCCAATAAAAGACCCGCGTATAATCACCTATAAATACAGGAATAACAAGCGATTTCTACACACGAAACTTTCAGTGAAGTGGGCCTTTACCAAAAGAGGAAAGCGTTGGATGGAGAACTGTACTTTTTTTAGCGCTTTGTGCTTTTCTAGTTTTTGAGTTTTAGGCTTTTATTAGATCTAAATAGTTCACGATCTTATATCGAAGGCGATTTCTAAAGAAGGTACTCAATGGGCAATTTACGGCTCCCAATGCAATGAATACTAATCCTATAGCTAATAGGAATTGGTGATCTTCTGCAGTTGATAGCGCCATAAATGTGCTAATTATACCTTAAATAGTTAGGTTGTCAACATTTAATCCAAGGTCATTAATTGGAGATTTATCAATTATTTTCATGCTATGGCACCGCTTTATCATAAATACTTTGTTGTGGATTTCACAAAACACAATTATTGCTAACCGTTTTTGCTGATTCACATTGACCTAGATAACCATCGTGTCAATAGGCGCCAATCACTTATTTCATCTTTAGGTTATTTTCAGAAAATATTTTAATAATTGAAAACCAGTATTTTAACTGCTTTTAAACGTTTGCAAACTTTTACTTACGACTACAAATCATTAATCAACGCCTTACCCTTTTTTACTGCCACACATTTGTCCTGTCAATTTGAAATCGCGATTACTCTCAACTGACATTTATTAGTTAATCATTAAATTATTAGTCAAACATTAAATTTTATTAGTTATGAAAAGTATGAACAACCGTGTACAGTTAATAGGAAGATTAGGAACAGATCCAGAATTAAAAACTTTTGGAAACGACAGTAAAATGGCCCGTATAAATGTAGCCACCAGCGAACGTATAAAAGACAAAGACGGAAACTACACAGACAGCACTCAATGGCACAATGTAATTGCCTGGGGAAAGCTCGCTGACTTAGTGAACGACTACCTCAAAAAGGGCAGCGAATTGTGCCTAGAAGGCAAACTCAACAACCGCAGCTACGAAGATAAAGAAGGTAAAAAACAATACGTAACTGAAATCGTAATGCACGAAATGAAAATGTTGCGTGCTCCTAAATCGTAAGTAGACCCCTACTCTGCTTATAGGCCCTATACCGAATACTCGGTATGGGGCTTTTTTAGTTTTGTTTTTTTCAAGCCTGAAAAGCCATTTTAGATTCCCGATCGTTGTCTGGAATGACGAACGGTGGATTTATATTAGCAAATGCTTTATGAAATAGTGTTGTTTTTCAAGTTTGAAAACCCATCTTAGATTCCCGATCGCAGTCGGGAATGACGGGTGGTGGATTTATTCTAGCAGTTACCTTATCATTGTAGTTCCTGTACAATAATCCTGTCAGCTCGATGGGTTACGGCTTATCGGAGGTGTATCGATAACTGAACTAGTAGGGAGTGTTATTGTAACCTTTTCCTCGCAATGCTCTATAAAAAAAGGCTCTAATAAACATGAGACGCCAGCTTTAACTTCAAGTTGCTCAAGAAGTAAAAACCGAAACAGAAATATAAAAAGTCAGTTTACAAAAAAACCTCATTGCTTATAGCCGTTGCTGAAGCCAGTGCATCAAGGTCAAGACCTAATTGAATATTATGCTGTGACGCAAAATCCAACAAATCTTCCGTTGCCATATTTCCGACCAAATCATCAGCAGCCATTGGGCAACCGCCATGACCCTTTATTGCGCCATCAAAACGTTTACAGCCTGAGCTATACGCAGCTTCTATTTTCTCCATTCTTGTTTCTGGTGTCGAATGTAAATGAGCGCCAAACTCTACCTTCGGAAATTCAGGAATTAAAGTAGAGAATAAACTGCTAATGTTTTCTGGGTTTGAAACTCCAATCGTATCGGACAAGGCCAATATTTTCACGTCGAGTTCTGTTGCTAAACGATTGGACCAATGCGCAGCAATATCCGGACTCCATTGCTCTCCATACGGATTTCCAAAGCCCATAGAAATATAAATTACCAGTTCTTTTTTGTGCTTTAGACATAAATTTTGAATGGCCTCTACCCTGCTCAAGGATTCTTCAATACTGGCATTTGTATTTCTTTTCTGAAACTCTTCTGATATCGAAAAGGGATAGCCTAGAAATTGAATTTCTTCAAATCGACATGCGTCTAATGCACCTCTTTCGTTGGCCACTATAGCTAGCAACTTTGATTTTGTGTCAGATAGGTCAAGACCATTTAAGACCTGCTCTGTATCTTTTAATTGCGGAATTGCTTTAGGACTCACAAAACTTCCGAAGTCAAGTGTATCAAAACCTACATTTAGTAATTGGTTGATGTACTTAATTTTTAACTCGCTCGGAATCCAGTGTTTTATTCCCTGCATTGCGTCTCTTGGACATTCAACTATTTTCATCGTGTAAAGTATTAAAATCGTATGCCTATACCAGCACCAATGGTCATCCAGCTCATGGTAAACGTCAAACTATTAGGTGCAGATCTCCCGCCACCTGTAGTGATATAGGATACTTCGTGTATCACCGTAGCCGAAGTATAATCGGCAAATGTTTTCAAATAAAATGATTTGATATAATACCTCGAACTAAAGCCAATTCCAGCACACAAGGCCAAAGAATTACTTTGCCCCCGGGTATCTCGAATATTAAAATTGGAATAAGAAAAGGTTAACGTCTGCTCAGGAAGCCTCGAATACATAGGCCCTCCCATTAATTTCAATTCTGCCTCAACGTTTTCGTTGGCAACGCCAATCGAAAACACGCCTAGTATTTTCAGATTAAAGTAATTTCCAGATTCAATACCAGAAAACACGCTATCATTTTCAGCAATTGCCTCATATGGCGCAGTGTTAAAACCGTTAAATACTGCACTCACATCCAATCCAAAACCGACTATTTCAACGGGCTTAGCATTCAGTTCAAAACCTATTGAAGCACCAGGAGTCGCAGAACCAGATTCATCAGACAAGAAATCGGAATCTGCAAAGTCTCTTATTGGAAAAGCAATTCCAACCTTGGCATCTAGATTTACCTTTTTAAATTTATACGAATCAACCGTTTCTGGAATAGATTCTTGCTCAAATACTTGAGCACTTGCCTTACAAAAAGGCAGGGAAAGTAGCATCAGAAATAGCAGTAATCGCATAACTGCGAAAGTATTACTTTGAAATAGTTTGCACTAGAAAAGTGCTAAAGTCAGACTACTTTTTATCACCTTTTTTCACAAACATCTTAAAAACCAGTGCTGCAACCGAAGCAACCGTTCTGGCGTTTTTAAATGGCAAAGCAACTATTGCAGTCTCAATAAGGTTTGCGGGTTTGTTGTACTTTTTCAAGGATTCGAGCCGTACCTTCACCTCCAGTTCTGCCAATTCTCGTTCGTATTCGAGTCTCAGCTTTTGCGTTTTTAGGTCTTCAATACTTTTAATGTTCATTTTGCCCCTCCTCTTTAGTTGTAAATAAGGAACTTACCCAAACTAGAAATGGATTTATGAATAGCTGCGTTTTAAAGGCATACATCACTATTCCAATCAGCAGATTGACTCCCGCCATCACTAGAAAACCTAAACCACTTGAATTTAGCGCTGTTCCAATGGCAAATGACAGCCAAACGGACAGAAAAAGCCAAACAACTAAGGAGGTTAAAAACAATATTAAGACGCCAATAAACTTTGAAAAAAGTTCGACCAATTGCTCCATAGCAACCATTTGGTAATACTTTAAATGCGTATTCGCCAAATGAATCAGCTGCTTGAATAGATCTTTAAATTGTCCAATAATTTCCAAACTAATTACTTTGTAATGTTTTCAGCAACTTGCTCTACGTCGCCTTTTAAACTAGAGATTTTTGCTTTCAATTGCTCAATCTCCGATTGATACTTTTCTTCTAACTCATCCCCGATTTCGCTGGCTTTCTGTTTCAAGCTAGCTCGAGTTTTCTCTCCCATTTCGGGCGCAAATAGAACTCCTGCAACAACTCCTGCTGCAAATCCAACGGTTAATATTGTTAATGTCTTCGGTAAATCTTTCGTGTCCATAATTGTGTTTTGAAGAAAGATACAATTTACTTTTAGTAATTCACCCATAGCTTTCTTAAGTTCTGTGAAACGTTACTCGTCTCCGAACTCCACAGCTGTCAAGTGAAGGCCTGAAGCATGAGCAATAATCAATTGATTGTTAAAGTCATAATGCTCTACCAATGCCTTTTCTAGGTTCTGCAAGCTTAGTCTTTGAGTAGACAATAAATACAATGCTCCGACCATGAGCCGCACTTGATTTCGAACAAAACCTTTACTTATAAATTCAATATAATAACTCTCTTCCGGAATAAAGTTCGCTGTCAATTTATCGTTCTTATGCAATTCAGCCTTTTCTATGGTTCTAATAAATTCAATCCCTTCTTTGGGTTGTGTACAAAAGCTTTTAAAATTATGTGTTCCTTTAAATAGTTTTATGCCTTTTTCCAACAATTCCAAATCCCAAACCTCTGGATACCAAGCCATAAATGACGCTGTAAGCGGATTTGGTTTCTCACCAAAACAAAAGAAATAACGGTAGGTTTTTACTGAAACCGATTGAATAATATTGAATTTCTGATCGACTTTTTCAATGGATTTAAAGTATATGTCGGGTGGTAAGTTCCATTGAAACTTTTCTTCAAAGTTCTCCGGTAATTCTTGGTTAATGAACAACTCGAACGCACTATCAGAAGCTGAAACCATTGCATCGGTCCTACTTGCTCCAAGAGTTTTGAATTCGTCATTTTCAAATACAAAACGCAAGGTTCGATCGATCATCAAATGCACCGTTTTTACATCGGGCTGTTTCTGCCAACCGTGCAAACGATAGCCCAAGTAAGCAATTCGTATTAAATAGTAATGTTTGAATTTGGCCATTCTATTTTGGCATTAACCTAATAAATCGAACTACTTCAACTGATTAAAAGCAATCCCCAGAGATTTTTCGTAATACTTCAGTACTTTCAACTCGGTTGAAGTCACTAAACACAACGAAATGCCGCGCTTTCCTGCTCTAGCAGTTCTTCCTGATCGGTGGGTGTAGTATTCGTCCTGATCCGGCAATTGATAATGCACTACAAAGGTTAACCCTTGCACATCGATTCCTCGAGCGGCTAAATCTGTAGCCACTAATATTCTCAAGGACTCGTTCTTGAACGCACGCATCACCTTGTCTCTTTCGAGCTGCCTTAAATCGCCATTAATAGTATCGGCAGGGACGTTTTTTGCAATAAGCTGTTTGGTCAGTTTTTGAGCTGCAACTTTTGTCTTACAGAAAATAATACCGCGTTCGTTGGGAACATTCCGTAGCATTTCCATTAGCAAATGCAGTTTTTCGTTCTCTTCGCAAATAATGTATTGATGTTCAATGTTTTTATTCACCTGATTTTTAGAACTCACAGAAATTCTTGCAGCATCCGAAGAAAGATGGTTGTTTACTATTTCTTTAATTCCATGAGGCATAGTTGCCGAAAACAACCAGCGCTCTTCTGCTGAAGCAACAAAACTCAGAATTTGATCCAATTCCTTTTTAAAACCAAGGCTCAACATTTCGTCGGCCTCATCCATAATTATGGTTTTTACTTGCGAAAGATCAACCGCTTTTCTATTCACCAAGTCAATCAAACGGCCCGGAGTAGCAACAATGATGTGCGTTGGACGAGTCAAGTTTTTGATTTGCATTTCAATCTTAGCACCACCGTAAACAGCTTCTGTAAATACCTTGTCGCTATACTTGGTAAACTTGAACAGTTGTTTTGCAACCTGCTGCCCCAGCTCTCTTGTTGGACAAAGTACCAACCCTTGAACAACTTTCTTTTTTGGGTCTATTCTGTGTAACAATGGCAAACCAAAAGCAGCCGTTTTTCCAGTTCCGGTTTGAGCCTGACCTACCATGTCAGTGACCTCATGTAACAACATTGGAATTACTTGTAGCTGAATTGGAGTGGGCTCTATGATGCCCATTTCAGTAAGTCCTTTGGTGAATTTTTCTGCTATCCCTAAATCTTTAAAAGTGCTCACGCTTGAAGTATTTTTTAAAAACGCGAAGTTATTGCTATTCATGAACAAGTTGCGAGTTTGCGCGTATCATTACCAAAATACACTCATGAAATTATTTCTCAGCCTTTTCAGCTGCTTTTTTATCTCCTGTTCAAGTTCTAAACAACTTAACACAGTAAAAACGGTTGACCTTCAAAAGTATGAAGGCACTTGGTATGAAATTGCTCGTTTCCCAAATACCTTTGAAAAAGGGTTAACCTGTGTCACAGCTAATTACACCATTAAAGAAAACGGGAAAATAAGGGTGTTAAATAAAGGGCAAAAGTTGAGCGATACTGCTAAAACAAAAAGCGCTGAAGGAACTGCATGGGTTCCAGATTCGAATGATCCTGGAAAATTAAAAGTTTCATTTTTTTGGCCTTTTGCTGGTGATTACCAAATCATGTATTTGGATAAAGATTACTGCTATGCTCTAGTTGGTTCACCATCTTTAGACTACCTCTGGATTTTATCGCGCACTAAAACTTTGGACAAAACTACAATTGAAAAACTTAAATCTGAAGCTACCAAACAAGGTTTTAAGGTAGAAAGATTAGAGTTTGTTGATCAGAGTTGTCAAAGAATAGTAAATTAAACTAGGCCTTTCGTTTTACTTCAATCACATCCAATTCTTTTATCTCACTTCCATCAATCGTAAAACGAAGCATGGTTTTTACTTGATGAAACCCATGATTGCCAATAGCTCCGGGATTCATGTGCAATAATCCATAACGTTTATCAGGCATTACTTTTAAAATATGAGAATGTCCACAAATAAATAGTTTGGGTTTATGTTCTTCTATCAACGAACGCACTCTTGGGTTGTATTTCCCTGGATAACCTGCGATATGAGTCATTAAAACTTTGACTCCTTCACAGTTAAAAATAAGGGTCTCAGGATAAGTGAGGCGCACCTGATGATCGTCAATATTACCATAGACTCCACGCAAAGGTTTAAAGTCTTGTAACTGCTCCATTACCTCTATTGCACCAATATCTCCAGCATGCCATATTTCATCACATTCTGAAAAGTGATTGAAAATAGCTGGATCTACAAAGCTGTGTGTATCGGATAATAAACCGATTCTCTTCATGCAATAAGCTCTTTAAGTATTTCCGATCCGTTGATTTCGTTGTGTGTGGAAATGTGAATTACCTCTTTGTTTTTTACTAAAATTACTTGAGGAGACTGGTGGGTAACATTTAACTGTTGCGCCAACCAATCACTCACCTCTCTATATGCAATGAGGTCCAAGTATTGGGTATTCATATGCGTAGAAAGCTGCTCGGCAGCAATTTCTAATCTACGATGTGCCATTGTGCTAATTGGGCAGCGCGTACTGTGTTTAAAAAATAAAACTGGCTTTTCGCTAGAGCTTGCAATTGCTGCTTTAGCCTGTTCTACTGTCGTTAGCTCTGCCCAACCTTCAGGCAAAGAAGATGATTTTGAATCTCCAAAAAGGTTACCAAACATTAAACGTCTATTTGAATTGAAAAATTATTTGTATTCGTACTCCAATCGTAGTTCAAAAATCCAATTTTTGGGGCTTCATCAGGTGCAATAATCTTATAAAATTTCAACATCCTTTTAATTCCTTTAAACCCACCAAAATCTCCGAAAAACCACAAACATAAACGAGGTACTTTTAGCCAAATATCTTGTTGCTTAAAACAAACCGAATCCATTAAATAACCTTCGGCGAGATAGTCTAAGTCGCGCTCCAAATTTTTGTATGAAAACATAAATATTGGCGGGCAACTGTTGGCGCCGCAATTGAGCGCAAAATGTATTCTGTAGTCCATAACTTGAACTCTAGCAAGCTTTTCAAATGAAGAAACCCTCCATTTACGAAGATAGCCTAAACCAAACTTATTCTTAGATCCGCGTATGATACCGTGTTCTATTTCATCTAGAGAAAGACTAACATCTTGAAAAAAAGCGACTTTACCACCCTAATTCAACTTACGTTTAGTTCTAAATTCGATGAGCACAAAAGCATTGTAAAGGTTTAACCAAAACACTTTTTTTGCATTGTCATCGGAAAGTTCTTCGATGATATGATTTGCACTAGTTGCTGTAAAACCAATTAAAAACTCATCAACAGGATTGCCATTTTTGGCCGCACGCAAAAAATCTCTAGAAACACTAATTAAACTCACCTTGCAAAGGTGCCCATAAGCGCTTAAGCTTTCGGTATTCTAACTGACAAACAGCCCCTTTTTGATTATAGGTTTTTCAATTCTTCAACTGAAGGCAAATCGTTGAAATGCCATTTTTTAACCACTGTTCCCTGCTCAATATAGACCAATCCAGGATTTGATCTTATTACAGTTTTGAGCATAATAGCATCACCGTTCCAAAAATCAAATGCCAATTGGTGTTTGTGCCTAAGTGCATTTATTTCGGTATAACTAGAAGAAGTAAGTCCAACAAACAAAGCATTGTTCGCTTGCGCAGCCGTTGCTAATTCTGCTATTTTCTCCAGTGGTGTTTCACTCATTTTAGAAATATCATAAGCAATGAGCATAAATGCTTTCGGCGCATTTAATAGTTCGGGAGTTTTGTCATTTCCCTCTTCGTCCATTATGAAAAAATCATGAATTGGAGGTTCATAGCCATCCTTCAATTTAACTTGGCTGGTTTTGTCCGAATTCATTTCGTAGGCCTTATTCTCCCACCATTTGCCATCAATGTATTCTTTATCGGTCATTTGTTTTTCTTCACCAGTCTCCACATTAACCAAAGTATAGATATAACCAAACTTCGGACCTTCAAGTCCCAGCTCCTCAGCAGATTTCATTCCTTCAGAAATGCTTTTCCCCTCTGCATAAGGACGGTAATCCTTTATTGGGAGATGTGAAATACACCAAAAAGAAAATGCCATTGCAATCACAAATACCCAAATTGCAGTTGGCCATTCGGCCCTTTCCACAGTTAATAACTGGCGTGCGGCTAAAAATCCACCATAACCCACTATTGCAAATAGAATTGGGAAATACCAACCAAATACCCAGCTAAAGAAAGTCACAAACAGCAAGGTGAGCGGAAAATAAAATTTGTCTTGACTAAATGTGTTGGGTTTAATTTTTCCTTGTAAAAAGAATATCGGAAGTAAAAAGACCAATAAAATCATGTCTTTAGAAAAAGACTCCCAAGGAGTTAAACTTCGGCCAATACTGCCTTTCATAGCATCACCAAAACAGCCGCAATCCGTTACACAGGTTACCGACTTCACCACCTCTACTCCATTTTCTACAATGGTATAAGTGCCACTTGGGTTGCAAGTTGCTGTGTAAGCCGTTAGCCAACCAAAAAATAAGGTTAATATCAAAAGGGACCAAGTTGCCAGTCGAATTTTCGCTCCAAATAAAATAGCAAACCCAAGTATTATTTCGGCTAAACATGCTGCGACAGCTAGGGTTAATGCCCATGGTTCTAAAAACGGCAAATTCAGAGCACTTTCTGCAAAGTATTCCTCTAATTTATAAGAGAAACCCAATGGGTCATTCGCTTTTATGAGTCCACTAACAATAAATAATGAACCAACAAACAGACGAGAAAATCCTAACAAGTATTTCATATGAGCAGCAATTTAGTGTGTAAAATTAGCTAAGCTTTCTTACAAGAAAATATGTTTAACAAAGCTTTATGAATTCTATCTTATTCATAAGTGACACCAACAAACTTGATATTATTTGCCAAATTCGTTTGTATGGTTCTTGAATACTCCAATTGTTCTGCACCGCTTGAATGGGTTTGACCTTCTTTTGTAGCAATATCAAGGCCTGCAAACACTTTTATAATATCCAATTCCAAATTGATTATCGTTTTCGAGTCTTCTTTTACTTCAAACTCCCCAATTGGTAATATCACTTGACTGTACAATTCATTGAATCCAGTATGCATAAAGAATGACCTATCGTAGGTATTATCTCCGTCGCTGTCAATTTCGCCTTCGATACTTGTAAATATATATTTAGTCTCCCACGTCCAAGCCATATTGGTATAAGTAGTATTTAAAGGATGATCTGTAGGATAATCGTTTGGAGCGTATTCTTCATTCCAAATAGGATCTACGCCACAACCTAAAAAAACTCGATTGTACATACCCGCTTTTATTTTACCATCAATTATGTGATCATAAATAGGTCGAGTTTCACTTAAAAAAGAGGAAGTATCGTAGTCAATCAACTCAATATCAGTAATATTGGCCTTAACTGTACTCTTATCACCTAGCTTAACATTTGAGACAAAATATTTGAATTTGTTAATTCTAAATCTTCTGTCGTTATTTTCCCTGTAGACTTCGTTTAAATAAAAGCGTCTATCGTTTGCCTTTGGAACTATACGAATTTCAATTTCTCCGGTATTCATTGCAGAATCTGAAATAATAACGGGTTCTTTAATGGTCAATATTCTTTCATAAACACATCCAGAGTTCTTTTTTGCCTCTGAGTCATAATTTATCGCTGTGGAATCAGTACATCCTTCTTTTTTGCAAGCAGAAAAGAAAAGTATAGATGAGAAAAAAATAATCAGAAATCTAAAATTCATAACATTCAATTTATTATTCGTAAGTAACTCCAACAAACTTTATACTCTTCGCTAAGTTAGTTTGAATCGTTCTTGAGTATTCCAATTGCTCGGCACCGCTGGTATGGGTTTGTCCCTCCTTAGTAGTAATATCTAAGTCCTCAAAAACTTTAACGATATCCAACTCAAGCTGAATGTAAGTTGTTAAACCCTCTTTTACTTCAATTCCGCTGCCGGTTTGAACAATGGCTTGACGGTACAACTCACTAAAGCCAGTATGCATAAAAAATGGTCTGTCGTATTGACTATCTCCATCACTGTCTATATTGCCCTCAATGCTGGTGAATTTATACTTGGTTTCCCAAGTCCAATCCATATTTGTGTAGGTAGCATTTAAAGGATGATCCGATGGATAATCGTTCGGAGAATACTCTTCATTCCAAATTGGATCAACTCCACAACCAATAAAAATTCGATTGTACATACCTAGCTTTACTTCACCTTCTATGGTATAATCGTAAATGGGACGAGTTCCCCCAAGAAAGGTAGACGTATCGTAATCAATTAATTCAATGTCAGCGACATCCGTCTTGGTAACGCTCTCATCTCCTAACTTTATATTCGAAACAAAATATTTGAAAAAAGTAATTTGAAAATCACGCTGTTGGTCATCCTTATAATTGGTTCCAAAATAAAAGCGCTTTCCATTAGCCATTGGCACAATACTGATTTCAATCTTTTGCAATTGCTCAGTATTGCAGGTATCACAAGGAACAATTGGCGTGTCAATAGGCGTTGAGGGTTTATCTCCATAAACACAAAGCGAATTGTATTGAGCACTGGGGTCATAATTGCTTGCTGTTGGATCCAAGCAACCCTCTTTTGGTTTTTGACAACTTCCTAAAACTAGGAAGGAAATCAATACCACTAACCCTATTTTGTATGCTTTCATTGTGCTTTTATTTTCTATTTACGACAAACAAGCAATTTCTACTTTGGTTTGCTTGTGCTACGATAAAGGTAGGCGTTTCCTTACGTTTATTGTGTAACCCTCATCACTCTTATTAAAAAATTACAAGTGTTTTTCTAATTCTTGAAGATGGTGAATAGTCAAAACGTTTTCAACTTTATCAAATTCACGATGAGGATCGAAATGAATGACCTTCCAACCCGATGCTATACCTCCTTTGATATCTGCCTCTAAATCATCTCCAATTATCAAACAATTTTCTTTTTGGGCTCCTGTGTCACTTTCAGCGTATTCAAATATTTTGGGGTCAGGCTTTTTGGCGTTAGCTGCCTCACTCGTAATTATTTTATCGAAGTACTCCAATAGTTTTGATTCGCGAAGCTTTACATGCTGGACCTCTTCAAAGCCATTTGTAATTACATGCAATTGGTAGTTCTTTTTAAGAAAAGTCAAAATTTCATGCGAATGGTCAAACAAACCCACCTTGTAAGGGCTATGTTTTATATAATACTGTCCAATCTCTTTACCTATCAACTCATTTTTAATACCGAATAACAACAGTGTTTTTTGGAACCTACCGTACCTCAATTTTTCTTTTGAAAGTTCACCCCTCCGGTATAAATCCCACATTCTTTCATTAATTTTTTCGTAAGTCTTTATGAAATCCATAGCTGATCGAATTCCCTTTTCTTGGAGATTAAATGCAGTGTAAACCTCAGAAAGCGTAGCGCGACTATTTGCTTTAAAATCCCATAAAGTGCGATCTAAATCAAAAAAAATATGTTTAATATTCGTGAACAAATTCTTGTTTTTAGAGTTGCTTATTGTCTGTTGGTGGCAAATTAAATCAATAGATTTGGATTTGTGGAGAAGGACCTGGATATTCAGTTTATGAGACGTTGCTTTCAACTTGCTGAAAAAGGATTGGGCAACACCGCTCCCAACCCTTTGGTAGGTGCAGTTATCGTATATCAAAACACAATTATTGGTGAAGGCTACCACAAAAAATATGGGCAATCACATGCTGAACCAAACGCAATAAAAAGTGTTAAGAACAAACACTTACTGTCTGATAGTACATTGTATGTCAATCTAGAGCCTTGCAATCATTTTGGAAATACGCCACCATGCGCAGATTTAATTGTAGAAAATAAATTTAAAAGAGTTGTAATTGCCAATACGGATGCTAATCCTAAGGTAAATGGTTCGGGAATTCAAAAGTTAAAAGACGCAGGAATCAAAATAACTACTGGAGTTTTAGAGCTTGAAGGAAATAGACTAAACCGTAGGTTTTTTATTGCCCAGACTAAAAAACGCCCTTACATTATTCTTAAATGGGCACAAAGTTCTAATGGCTTTATCGATGCACTAGACGATTCGCCACTTCAAATAAGTAACAGTAGAAATCAGCAATTGGTGCATAATTGGCGATCCCAAGAAGATGGAATTCTTGTTGGCGCGCAAACATTCATAAAGGATGCGCCAAGCTTAAACACGAGACATATTCATGGTAAATCACCCATACCTATTCTATTGGTTACTAAAGACACGGAATTAAACTTCACCCTTTGGAGGGATACAAGGAAACTGCTTGTTATTGCTCCAACAAAACCTACGGCCCTTCCTGAAAATACAATTTGGATAGCACTAAAGCCTATTCTTTCTGATACTATTTCCGAGCTATTGAAATTCAATATCAATTCAATACTCATAGAAGGTGGCAGTAAAACCCACCAGTATTTCATCGATGAAAATCTTTGGGATGAAATGAGAGTAAGCAAAAGCAAAATGACCATAAAAACTGGAGTAAAAGCAGCGAGTTGGGGACAACAAACAGCTAGTTTTGAAACAGTTCAGAATGATAATGTGGTGAATTATTTTTTTAATAGCCGCCAAGATTAATGATAAAAAAAAGTATTCTATATCTACTGCTTTTCAACCTTTCATTTACTGCACAAGTAGCTGCGCAAAATGCGTCCGAGCAATTTCTTGAAGAAATTGAAAAAAACCTAGACCTGACCGTATTAAGAGATAACCCGATATTGGATTACTCCGAGTCGGACAGCATTATCAATGCTATCAACCATCAATCAGACAGTACTTTTAAAGCGCGGTTTTACAACCTTTTAGGGCAGCTGAATTTTGAAAAAGGAGAATATGCCATAGCCCTTGAATATTTTCTTACCGCTAGAGATTACGTCGATACTGCTGATTCTAGAAAAGAATTAGAAGCGTTGATTTTAATCAATATTGGAAATATATACTACAGAAATGAAGATTTTGAAGGTGCAAAGTATCAATATGAACAAGGCAGGTCGCTTGCATTAGAAAGCAAACAGGAGGGTTTAGCGGCGACAGCGTCAAATAATATCGGATTGCTTTTCTTGAAGAAGAAAAAGTTCGACAATGCTCATTTTTACTTTAAAGAAGCACTCAACTTGCGAAAAAAACTTTCTGATGATTACTTAGTTGCTCATAGTTTACAGTACATGGGAATGCTTAAGTATCATGGGAAAGAAAAGGACTCTGCTGCATACTATTATACCAGAGCAATTGAAGTAGCAAACTCCTTAAAAGATGATCAAAAAGAAAAAAAACTAATCGTTTCTTTATCCAATAACTTGGCTTTCTGCTATTTAGAGCTAGATAAAATTACCGAGGCCTTAGAACTTGCAAATCAAGTCAAAAAGCTAAGTAATGAAATTGATGATTTGTATTTTTATTGCACTGCTCTGAATCAAACCGCAAATGTTTATCTAAAATGCGGAGATTTTAAAAATGCCGAGGAAGTCAGTTCTTATATAATTGAAATTGCTGGTATTGAAAACTATTTTGAGTCGCTACAAAAGGCTTACGACCTGCTTTCTAAAGTGAAAGAACGGCAAGGCGATTTTAAACGCGCCATTCATTTATCTAGAAAAAGTCAAGAAATAAAAACAAAGATTAGAAACAATTTTGCAGACAAAAAATTGGCTAATCAACGATTTGGGCAGCAGTTGCTTGGGAATAAAAAACTACTGAGTGTTGCCCAGCGAGAATCGGCAGTAAAAACACGAGAGCTGGAAACTCAACAGCGTGTTTCAGAACTTCTCGTCTTATTGGTAATAATCGTGTTGATAGCAGTTGTTAGTTTAGTTTACTCAAATCGTGAAAAACAAAAATCAAATAAACAACTTATTGCGACCAATAATTTAATTGAAAAACAAAACGGTGCCATTCGTAAGCAGCAATTAGAATTAGAATCAGCAAAGAAACAACTAGAACTAAAACTAAATGAATTGGAAGAACTCACGAAAGACAACAACCTACTGCTGGGTATTGTTGCCCATGATTTACGTACTCCTCTAAATTCAATTATAGGCCTTGGTGAGTTACTGGACTTAGAATTGAAAAACTTGGCAATAAAAAATGAAAATGAATGCGCTGAGTATATCGACTTGATGAACGAGTCAGCACAAAAAATGCTTAGTATGATTACTCAAATTTTGTCCAAGCAAAGCTTCGAGCAAATGAAAATAGATATCAAAAAGTCTAAGGTTGATATTTCAAAAATGATGAGACGATTAATTAAGGATCATAAAAACTGGGCTCTGAAAAAGGATATAAGTATGGAGTTGAATGGGGATTTTAGCCAAATTGAATTGTATTCAGACACCATGCTTATTCAACAAGTTTTAGCCAACCTACTAAGTAACTCGATTAAATATTCCAGTCCAAAAACTAAGATAATTATTACTATTACTGAGCGCTCAGATAAGGTACTATTTTCAGTTAAGGATGAAGGACAAGGGTTCTCAGATGAAGACAAAAAAGCATTATTTCACCCTTATGAAAAACTAAGTGCAACACCAACAGCAGGAGAAACCAGTTTTGGGCTAGGATTATCCAGTGCAAAAAAGGTAACTGAAGCCCTAAACGGAAAACTTTGGTTAGAAAGTGAGATAAATGTTGGTTCCACCTTCTTTTTTGAATTAGAAAAAGAATAAAATTGATTTGGATTCTACTTAGCGTTTTAGCCGCTTCCTCCCTATTTGTAGTTTTTAAGCTATTCGATCGTTTTAATGTCGACCGATATACGGCTGTTGTTTTCAATTATCTTTTTGCCGGAGCAACAGGTCTATTGAGTTATGACTTTAACTTTGAGCAGGCAATTGAATGTCAAAATTGCTTATTATTCACCGGCAGTTTGGGGTTAGTATTTGTGACCTTATTCAATCTAATTGCTTTCGTTACCTCCAAAAATGGCACAGCCACCGCAGTGCTAGCCAATAAAATGGCTTTTGTAATTCCAGTCATTCTTTCCTTTTTCATTTTTAAAGAATCCCTCAATTGGTTGCTAGTTACCGCGCTTTTAATTGGTCTGATCGGTACTTATTTAGCGGTAAAGCCAAATGGCAAACAAGCCCATAAACAATCCCTTTTATGGCCATTTGTTCTTTTTATCGGAAGTGGCTTATTGGATTTTCTTTTGAAAATTGGCGAACGTTACATTTTAACAGATTGGTCGTCCTCTATGCTCACCGTAATAATATTTGCTAGCGCATTCATTTCCGGAATGATTTACGGTGTAGTAAAAAGAAAAATTATTTTATCGAGAAAGAATATTTTGTGGGCGGCATTGCTAGGAATACCTAACTTTTTCTCCATTTATTTTCTCTTCAAAGCCCTAAGTGCATTTTCAGAACAGTCCGTTATTCTATTCCCAATTAATAATGTAGGTATTATTTTATGCACAACCCTTATTGCAATTTTAGTTTTCAGGGAGCGGCTTTCTAAGTTAAACCTAATTGGATTGTGTTTTTGTATTCTTTCAATAGCTATTCTTTCCTATAATGCCTGATTGCAATGGATTTTATAGCATTAGAAAAAATAGTGCGTCTTTGTTTAAAGATAAAGGCTCGAAACATTTAGGCTTTAGTTTTAGGGTCAATACAAGGGAAGAAATTAAAGAAATAGTTGATCGATTGCGCAAAGAAAACCCAAAAAGTAATCAGGTATGTTATGCCTATCGACTTATCGAAAACGATCATCTGTTAGAATTCAGCAATGATGATGGAGAACCTAGTAATTCCGCAGGAGCGCCTATTCTTGGTCAAATAAAATCTAACGCACTATTTAATACTTTAGTATGCGTAGTTCGGTATTTTGGAGGCACGAAATTGGGCGTTTCTGGTTTAATAAATGCCTACAAAACAACTGCACAAGACGTTTTAGAACTTTCAGGATCCATAATCTGCAGGGTAACTTATCAGTGTATTATTTCGGTTGACTCTAAAAAACTAGGAACAGTATTGAGTTTTCTGTCCCGACAAGGTATCCCAATTGTGAATCAGAGCTACTCTACTTTACATGAAATAACCGTTCATACAACAAGTTCCGAACTAGAAACAATATCAACTAAATTTGAAAGTCTTGCCCAATTGGAATGGAAAAAAATATAATATCAATACTCTGCGCAGTTATCCTTCATTTTGGACTGCTTGCTCAATTCACCAATTCCACATTCAAAATCACTGAAAGTGAACTTAATCAAGTTCCTGATACTTCCCCTATATTTCCATATGCCTATCAAGATGGGGTATCTTATCGATTAAGTTACGAGCGGTTTAGTTTAACAGGGCACCACGAGTTTTATCAGCAGTATATCAATCACGCAGCAGTGTTGGGTAGTGGTTTAAAAGTTCATTATAGACACAACGGTGAAATGATATTGCAAACCGATAATTGCGTTGCACCAGTTTTTAAAACGGGTGGCAATGCCAAAGTGGACTCAACTTTAATTTGGGTAAATAGCGATGAGGGTTTAATCCTAACAGAATTGTCTGAAAGCCAGTCGGAAGATTTAACTGAAAACGATGAATTGTATACGGATGAAAACGGCGAACTAATATTCGAACGGTCGATGAATAGTTTTTTTCGCGGTCCTGATAGCATGGCTCGTTTGCATGTTTTTTTTCCAGATCCAATTACTTCCTCACAATCAAATTATGGCGGAGCATTGGTCGATAATAATGACCAAAACAACCCTAGTCTTCAAAATGAAATCTTTGTAAAAAGTATTGAAACAAAATTTGAAAACGATACCTTTTGGTTAGAGAATGATTACATAAAAATGGTGCAATTAGGTAGCACCGTTGAACCATCTGTACATTCCAGAAACGGTACATTTTTCTACAACCGAAGTGAAAAAGGGTTTGAAGATGTAAACGTATACTTCCATATAACGCGTTTAAGAGCCCATATGGACACTATTGGTCATTCCAAATTATGCGATAGACAAATTTGGTCAGACGCTCATGGATTGGCTGGAAACGACAATTCTCTGTATGCTTCTAATACCAATCCTCCAAGAATTTTATTTGGAACAGGGGGCGTTGACGATGCCGAGGATGTTACTGTAGTTGTGCATGAATATGGGCATGCACTTACCGATTATGCAGCACCAAAAAGTAACATTGGTATTGAACGCAGTTCCTTAGACGAAGGTTTGTGCGATTATGTAGCCGTGTCCTATAAAACTGAAATATCAACTTACAACTGGCAAAATGTATTCCCGTGGGATGGCCATAATGAATTCTACAATGGAAGATTTGCGAACTCAAACAGAGTTTATGTAAAGGATGAGTTCCTAGAAAAGTATACTCGAGGGGAAATTGTTTCCAGTGCGCTCATGGAAATTTATTTTGATATTGGAAAAAACTTAACTGATCAGTTGGTGTTTGAGTCGTTCTACTTTTTGGATAATGGCATGACTTTACCACAATACGGGAATATATTGCTTACCGTTGAAGAGGAGTTGTACAATGGAATGTATAAAGAGGAAATATGTAATGCGCTAAAAAGTCATGGTTTGGTTAACAGTTGCTATGTTGGTTTAGCAGAGTTAGAAACGAAGGTTGATGATTTCAAAGTAATCAACTCAGAAGGGTTTTCCAATAACTCTGGAGCACTAACTTTTAATAGCAACTCAAAAATAGAGGTTGTCAAAATGTATGATGCTAATGGAAAGAATGTGGGAACATATTCTGGAATCGATGGCCCGATCGAAATTCACCCTCAGCATTTTAATTTAGGCTTTTACGTTTTGGAAGTTTTTACTGCTAAAGCGACTTACCGCACCAAAGTTCTCAAACGTTTTTAAACGACTTCAATCGGGCCAAAAAATCATCGGGTGCGCTTACGGGTTTTCCTGTGTTTGTATTCACAAAAACTAGGGTTGTAAATGCCGAATTTAGATGCTCTCCTCGACTATTAAAAGTTTCGTAGTCAAAACGTATTCTAACCCCGGGATCTTTTTCAATTCTAGTTTCAATTATAAGCTCGTCATCGTAAAAAGCAGGTTTAAAATATTTGATATTGAATTCCAGCACTGGCATCATAATTCCACTATCCTCTAAGTCCTTGTAGCTCATGCCAATTTGCTTCATGGCTTCCACTCGAGCTACTTCAAAGTAAATCCCATAATTCCCATAGTACACATAGGACATTCTGTCGGTTTCTGCATAACGTACCCTCAGTGTTGTTTTTGTTTTGTACATTTAGAGATTATTTTTTTTCTTAAAAAGTATGCGTTTGATTATTAGTAAATATTTTCGTCAAAACTACCTAAAATGGTTTACTAAAATGAAGGTCAAGTAGATAGCGTTAATGTGTTAAGTTAAGGTTAACTATTAAGTCAAATAAATTTAATAATCAAGGGCGAAATCATTTTTTTATTTACTTTTTTTTGAGAACATTTGTTTGGAATTCGAGGGGGGTGATAGTAAGGTCACCAAAGAAGATTTTCTTCCATAGAAAATATCAGTAGGATTAAATAAAAAATAAGTATCATCAAGGGAAATTGGATGGATAAAAATGAGCACTAAAAACCACGAAGAAATTTGGAGTCGCTGCCTAGCGATTGTTAAAGACAATGTCAATTTACAAAGTTACAAGACTTGGTTCGAGCCTATCAAACCACTTAGAATCAAAGACGATGTATTAACGATACAAGTACCAAGTCAATTTTTCTACGAATGGCTAGAAGAACACTACATTACTTTACTGAAGAAAACAGTAAAAAAAGAAATAGGCGCAGAAGGAAAATTGGAATACAGCATTATAATGGACAATAACTTCAATTCGTCCAAACCTTATACCGTAAGAATACCTACCAGTAACCGAAAAGAAACTAAAAACCCAGCTGTATCTATGCCTTTAGACGTAGGTTCAGGAACTACTATCCGAAACCCATTTATTATTCCCGGCTTAAAGAAAGTCGTTGTGGATTCTCAATTAAACCCAAACTATTCTTTTGATACTTACATCGAAGGAGACTCTAACCGACTTGCGCGTTCTGCTGGATTTGCAGTTGCTAATAAGCCAGGCGGTACAGCTTTCAATCCACTTTTAATTTATGGAGGAACAGGTTTAGGTAAAACGCATCTTTCTCATGCTATCGGTATAGAGATAAAAAAGAACCACCCAAACAAAACAGTGCTTTACGTTTCTTCAGAAAAGTTTACCCAACAATTTATTGAATCGGTTAGAAATAATACACAAAACGATTTCATACACTTCTATCAAATGATTGATGTGTTGATCATTGACGATGTACAGTTCCTATCTGGAAAAGAACGTACTCAAGACGTATTCTTCCACGTATTTAATCACTTGCACCAAAATGGCAAACAACTTATCCTTACTTCTGACAAGCCGCCAGTAGAGATGCAAGGAATGGAGCAACGTTTGCTTTCAAGGTTTAAGTGGGGCCTTTCTGCAGATCTTCAGATCCCGTCTATAGAAACTAGAATTGCAATTCTAGAAATGAAGATGTATCAAGAGGGAATTGAATTGCCAAAAGAAGTTATTGAATACTTAGCATACAGCATTACAACAAATGTGCGTGAATTAGAAGGAGCATTAATTTCATTAATCGCTCAGTCTTCTCTAAACAAAAAGTCGATTACCTTAGATTTAGCTAAGAAAATGATCGACAAGTTTGTAAAGAACACCGCTCGCGAAGTAAGCATCGATTACATTCAAAAAGTGGTTTGCGATTATTTCGATTTGAATATCGAACTATTAAAAAGCAAAACAAGAAAAAGAGAAGTGGTACAAGCTCGTCAAATTGCTATGTTCTTCTCCAAAAAACTTACAAAAAGCTCTCTTGCAAACATTGGAGCGCATTGTGGCGGAAAAGATCACGCTACCGTGCTGCACGCATGCAAGACGGTGAATAATCTAATGGAAACCGATAAAACGTTTAGAGGTTATATTGATGAATTGGATAAAAAGATTGCATTGCAATAGGTTAGATTTGATGGGTTAGTTTAAATATGAAGAGGGCTTTTTAGCCCTCTTTTTTTTGGCTCTATTTTAATCGGAATAAATAATATACCTCATCTTCGTTTATTAACCCCATAAACCTTCCTACCCTCAATTGCAATTCAGAATAACTTACCGAAACTGACTCAAACCTTTCAGAGAAGTCTGTTGGTGCTTTTCCAATAACTTCAAAATCAAGTTGTCGAGCTATCAAGTAGTGACCTTCATTTCGTGAATCTTCAACTTTATTTATGTCCTCCAAATGTTCTACGAACTTGGTTTTTACATTTGGACAAGTGTTATGATAAAAATATGCATGGTTCCCTCCTGCCCAGGGCTCAAAGGGATTGCAGTAATTTTTGTAAAATAACAATACTGGTTCCTGAGGATGTTTATCATAAACATACTCAGCAAGCTTAATCCTACCCACACCCGATGGACCTGGAACTAACAGCACCATTCCCGCGATATTAATTATACTAAAACCTAACACAACTGCAACAGCCATCCTTTGTAACCTCCACTTATACTCGAAGAGCTTCATTAGCTCAAATAAAATCAATGGAACACAGAATAAGACCGGGTACAAAAATCTAAGTTCCTTGTGACCAATAAAAAGGTGCACAACTAAAAAAGGAATTACTACAAAAAAAAATGGCTGCGTTCGTTTTTTAACAAACAAAACAACGATACCAATCAATAATGGAATCGCAACTACCCAAGTTAACCCTTCCCACAAAAACTCAAAATATTTCCACCATGGATCCACACCAAACCCTGCAGCCCTGCCCTCCATTAATTGCAACTGCACATACTTCCAAGGAGTAAAAACCCATTCATTGTAAAAGACCCTATCCAATAAAACAAGAGCAACCAATACCAGACTTCCCCCAAGAATTAATTGAAGAAGGTATTTCCATTTGATAGATTCCACGATCACTAAATAAAGCGTAATACCTGCTATAGCGATTCCAATCTGAAAACGGAAGGCAAAACTTAAGCCTAAAAAAATCCCACTCAATAAGAAATTCTTATTCGTTTTAAGTATTAAAGAAGAGTAACCCAGTAAGAAGAACAAGGAAGCAAAGTTTTCAGAGGAAAAGCGAATCATTAGATAAGGCATATACCATAAGCCAAATGCTCCAACTACCCATATATAGGTGAGTTTAGGGCAGTGTCTTCTCATTAGCCCTTTAATAAAGTCAAGATAAACAACCATAGCAAACAATCCAGTTAACACTCTAATGATTACCATCACATCAAAGGCATCTCTAACACCAAACCATTTACAAACTGAGATAAGAAAGGCTGCCATAAGTGGCTGGATTGTCGGCCTAATTTTGTATTGAAACTCCCAAGACAATTGACTTCCTTCTACATTCCCGAGGAAATGATTGGCAAACTCAATGATTTGATAGCGCTCGTCAGCGTGATGATAGCCAACTGCATGAATGGCAGTAAATAAAACGAAAAACCCAAACACAGCGACTAATGCAGCGTTTAAAGCACGGGGTTCAAGGTTTGATAAACGCTTAAGCATAAGAACTCAAATGTAATAAAATCCCTATGCGCAGAATCGCAGAAAAATAGGCTTCTTAATTAAAAAAATAACATTAATTTTGCAGCCCGAAATAAACGTCAGAAAGCGGAATCTGACCTACTAAATCCTCTCTTTCGTTCCGCAGTTGGAGATACAAATCAGAATTTATGTCTGAAGAATCAAAAAAAGCTACCGAAGATAAGGTAGAAGATAAAGCAGCTGAGAAAAAAGCTCCTGCTAAGAAAACCGCTGCCAAAGCAAAAACCGAAACTGCTGAGAAAAAACCAGCAGCAAAAAAAGCTCCTGCGAAAAAAGCAGCTCCAAAAGCTGAAAAAGTAGCGAAAGAAGAAGCTCCTGCAGTTGAAGAGACCAAAACAAAAGAAACTCCTGTAGCTGATAAAGCAGCCAAAGAAGAAGCTCCTGTAGTTGAAGAGACTAAGACAGAAGAAACTCCTGTAGCTGAGAAAGTTGAAGTAGAAGAAGTCGTTGCTGCTGAAGAAGCAAAAGCGCCTAAAGCTGCTCTTAAAGTTCACGAACCAGTAGATTACACTAAGGTTAAGCCTTTAGATGAGTTCGATTGGGATTCTTATGCTGACTCTGACGAATTATATACTAAGGAAGAAAAAACAAAATTAGAAGGCGTTTATTTAGATACCCTTACCTCCATTAGTGATAATGAAGTGTTAGATGGTATTGTTTCTTCTATTACCAAAAAAGAAGTTGTAATAAACATTGGCTACAAATCTGATGGAGTTATTACTGCAAACGAATTTAGGTATAAGCAAGATTTAAAAATTGGTGATTCAGTAGAAGTTTATGTTGAAAAAACAGAAGACAAAACTGGACAATTGGTTCTTTCTCACAAAAAAGCAAGAACAACTAGAGCTTGGGAACATGTAAACAGCGCACTAGAAACTGAAGAAATTGTTACTGGCTTTATTAAGTGCAGAACAAAAGGTGGATTAATTGCCGATGTATTCGGAATTGAAGCTTTCTTGCCAGGTTCTCAAATTGATGTTAAGCCTATTAGAGATTACGATCAATACGTTGGAAAAGAAATGGACTTTAGAGTTGTTAAAATCAACCAAGAGTTTAGAAACGTAGTTGTATCTCATAAAGCGCTTATCGAAGCTGAGCTTGAAGAACAAAAAGTTGTAATCATGTCTAAACTTGAAAAAGGTCAAGTATTAGAAGGTGTGGTTAAAAATATTACTTCTTATGGAGTGTTTATTGATTTAGGTGGTGTTGACGGGTTGGTTCACATTACTGACCTATCTTGGGGAAGAATCAATCACCCAGAAGAAATGTTGGAATTGGACGAAAAAATCAATGTGGTTATTTTGGACTTTGATGACGATAAGAAGAGAATTGCTCTTGGTGTAAAACAATTACAACCACATCCATGGGATTCTTTAGCTGAAACGGTAAACGTTGGTGATAAGGTTAAAGGTAAAGTTGTAGTTCTTGCCGATTACGGTGCATTTGTAGAAATAGCTCCAGGTGTAGAAGGATTGATTCACGTTTCAGAAATGAGCTGGAGTCAGCATTTAAGAACTGCTCAAGATTTCTTTAAAGTTGGTGATGAAGTTGAAGCAACTATTATGACATTAGATCGCGAAGAGCGTAAAATGTCATTGTCTACGCGTCAATTGACTCAAGATCCTTGGGAAGGTATCGAATCAAAATTCCCTGTTGACAGTAAAGTTACAGGTAAGGTTACTAACCTTTCTAACTTTGGTGTATTCGTTGAATTGGAAGAAGGTGTTGATGGATTAATTCACATTTCTGACCTTTCTTGGTCTAAAAAAGTGAATCACCCAAGCGAATTCTGCAAAGCAGGCGAACAAATCGAAGCTATTGTTTTAGAAATAGACAAGGACAACAGAAGATTGAGCTTAGGACACAAACAATTGGAAGAAAACCCATGGGAAGTATTCCAAACTGTATTTACTGAAGGATCAATTCACCAAGGAACATTATTGTCATTAACAGACAAAGGTGGTTTAGTTGGTTTACCTTATGGTGTTGAAGGATTTGCTCCTGGACGTCACTTGGTAAAAGAAGATGGATCTAAAGTGAAGGTTGACGAACAAATTGATTTTGTAGTGCTTGAATTTAGTAAAGACGCTAAGAAAATCATAGTTTCTCATTCTAGAATTCATGAAAGTGCAGCAGAAGGCACAAAAGCGGTACAAACTGGCGAAAGAAAAGCTAGAGGAACAGCGACTCGTAAAGCAGTTAAGAAAATGGCCGATAACGTAGAAAAATCTACACTTGGCGATTTAGATGCTTTAAGTGCATTGAAAGCAAGCATGGAAAAAGAAGAAAAGAAGAAGTAAGAAACTTTCTTTTATAACATAGTAAAAGCCCTATTGATTGATTTCAATAGGGCTTTTTTTGCCTCTTCTCGCCAATACTGAATCTCTGAGAATGACAGGGTAATTTACTTTTTTACTCCTCTGTGATTTTCAAAAAACAATCGAAATCAAGCTTTACCAGATCCGCATATTGCAAGGCGAGGTCATTCTCCAAAATTTAAGGGTCAGGATTATAACGCCGAATTGCATTTGGATTTAAAAAATGCCTATACCGGTCACAAACAAGTGCTCACTGTTAATGGCAATAACATACGCATTTCAATACCTGCAGGAGTCGAGAATGGTCAGGTAATCAAAATAAAAGGAAAAGGAAGCCAAGGAATAAACGGAGGGCCAAATGGTGATTTGTTTATCAAATTTATAATCGATAATCACACACAGTTCAAACGCGAAGGCAACAACCTATATCAGAATGTTGATTTAGATCTTTACACCTCGATATTGGGTGGAGAAATTACGGTAGATACTTTTAACGGTAAGGTAAAGCTCAACATACAGCCTGAAACGAAAAATGAATCGAAAGTAAAATTGAAAGGCAAAGGATTCCCCGTGTATAAAAAAGAAGGAAATTTTGGGGATTTAATCATCACCTATCACATTGGGATACCCACGAATCTTAGTGCTAAAGAAATTGAGTTATTTAAAGCATTACAAAAACTTAAAACAACATGAAGGAGCAGCAATTAATATCGACACAAATCCTTTGTTCACAGTATAACATTGAAATTTCATTTGTAGATACACTAAACAAAATGGGGCTCATACAAATCGAAATTATTGAGCAAAATCAATACATTCATCAAGACCAGATTAGTGATCTGGAAAAAATTATTAGGCTGCATAACGAATTGAACGTGAATTTGGAAGGCATAGATGTGGTTTTTAATTTATTGGAAAAAGAAAAGCAGTTGAGGGATGAATTAACTGCCCTTAAAAACAGAATTAGGCTTTATGAAAATGAATAAAATGGATAGGCACTGGATATGAAATCAGAGTTAGCACATTTAAAACGACAATAAAAATCATGAAAAACAAACAGCACATAAAAAAAGGCGAAGGCGAGAATTACAATTACAGTCAAGACCATTGCTTTATCAAATTATCCTCAAGAGACACAAATGGTGAATTGTGCCTAATTGAGGACAGCGTAAAGCCAGGCTTTCGTTTAAAGCGACACCACCATAAACTGATGACCGAAGTATTCTATATGCTGAGTGGTGAAATGGAACTTGTTTTTGATGACGAAACCATAATTCTAAAAGAAGGAGACACTATAACAGTGCCGCCTAACGTCTGGCATGAAGCGATTTGCAAGGATGGTGGAAAAATGCTGACCCTATTTAAAAATGGAGCATTTGATGTTTTTCTAGAAACACTTTCAAAAATTACCGAAGCGGATTTTTCCAATAAAGCGCTCATGAAATCGGTTTCGAACAAATTCGATATCTACGAAGAATAAGCGAGGTTTAAGTAAACTCGTTATATCCTAGCCTGATAAGTAAACAACTGGTGGTATCTCCCCTCTTTAGCAATCAACTTGTCGTGGTTTCCTTGCTCGGCAATGTGTCCGTCTTCTACTACCAATATCTGATCTGCTTTTCGAATCGTACTCAAGCGGTGGGCAATTACGAAGGTGGTTCTGCCTTTCATCAATTCGCCCAAGGATTCCTGAATCAAAGCTTCGCTCTCGGTATCTAAGTTTGAAGTTGCTTCATCCAAAATCAATATCTTAGGATCGGCCAGTACCGCTCTGGCAATGGCAATACGCTGTCGTTGACCACCAGAAAGTTTTACGCCCCGCTCTCCTATTAAGGTATCCAAGCCTTCCTCGAACCGATCGCTAAATTCATTCACATAGGCTGCTTTTACAGCAGCTTGCACTTGTTCTTCAGTAGAATCGGGTCTAGGGAATATGATATTGTCTCGAATGGATCCTTCAAATAAAAAGTCGTCTTGCAATACAACGCCTAAATGCTGCCTATAACTGTCCAAAGTACATTTTGACAAGTCGTAGCCATCAATTGTAATTGTGCCCGAATCTGGGCTTAAAAACGATGAAACTAGGCCTGCAATGGTACTTTTGCCTGAACCAGACGAGCCGACCAAGGCAGTAACCGATCCGCTTGGAGCATCGATGGAAATGTTGTGCAGCACCTCTTTGTCTTCTTCATAAGCAAAGGAAACGTCATTGAATTTTATGTTTCCATGTATTTCGGTTGGCAATGTTTCTGTGCGATTGGGGTTATCGTGCTCCGAATCCATATTCATCAACTCCTCTGTTCGATCCAGCCCTGCAAAACCATCGGTGAGCTGCGTTCCTATATTACTCATTTGCACAATGGGCGCTATCATAAATCCTAGGTAGAGGGTAAAGGCAAGAAAATCTCCAAAAGTCATTTCGTCCTGCATTATCAAATAACCACCAATGCCCATAATACCGGCTGATGCCAATCCCAGCAAGAAGGTCGCCGAACTCGTTACAAACGCGGTAGACGTCAAACTCTTTTTTATGTTCAAGAACAGTTTATCCACCCCTGTTTCAAAAGAATCGATCTCTTGCTGCTCAGCATTAAACCCTTTAATCACTCGAACTCCGTTTAGGGTTTCGGTCAAACGACCAGTTACTTCTGCATTGATTACTCTACGTTCTTTAAAGATGGGGCGAATGAATGCAAAAGCTTTCATTGCTATAAAACCAAACAAAGCCACTGGAATCAGCACCAAAGCGGTCATCATAGGGTTAATCTTAATCAATAGAAACAAGGAAATTACTGCCGTAATTGTTCCGCCAACCAATTGCACCAATCCAGTACCTACCAAATTCCGAACGCCTTCTACGTCGGTCATGATACGAGAAACCAATTCTCCCGACTTACTGTTGTCAAAGAAATTGACTGGTAAGCCCAAAACTTTCTTTTGAACCTGTGCCCTTAATTCAGCAATTAACAACTGCGCCTCGACGCTCAACAATCGCGTTAATAGAAAGGACGTAATTGCCTGAACTACAATAGCTGAAGCAACTGCAATAATTATCCATTGGAGTTTATCAAAATCGTTATTTACAATAACGTCATCCATTAAATATTTGGATGCTCCCGGCAAAACTAAACTGGCCAATCGAGAGATTATGATGAGCAGCAATCCCACCAAAAGCAAGTTCTTTCTGGGCCAAATAATGGTTTTGAATACGCTGCCGATGGTAACCTTGCCTTTGCTCATGATCTTTGATTTTGGGAACGCAAAAGTATGATAGTAGCTGATTGTGAGTTACTAGTTAGCAGTTATTAGGTTTATGATTAGTAATTCGTTTATAGTTAGTAGCGACTATTCTCTAGATTGCCGTTCCAAGTTAATTAGGTCCTTCCCAACGGGGAAGGTGGCGAAGCATGAGCCGCCTGCTTGTCGGCATACAGGGAAGGGGTTTCCAACCTACTCACCTTATCCCTTCCGTTTCCTCAAAAGCGGAACACCTTCCGTGCAGGGAAGGACGCGTAGAAGGCCGCTTTTAAATTTCTAAAATTTTACCCGCGAAATAAAACTCAAGCCAACGAGGCTTTCACCTTTGTACAAAGCCACAAAGGTGAATCAAAATGCTTTTTAAGGTTTTAAGAGCTGGGTGTAACCCCCAATTTCTAGCCGTCATTCCGTAAGATTAGATGAGTCAATTGAAGAATGAACTTGAAACGAACACTCTATGCGCAATCTCGATATTAATTGATGCAGGAATCAATAGCAATTAGATGCTGCACAGCGATTTCACAAAAATCGCAATGTCAATTTGGTTCTATTCCGCTTCCTGAATGACGTTAGGTTTTATAATTTCCACCAAAGTAGTAAGGTGGCACTTCTAACTAATAACTACTAACTAACCCCTACCTTCGCACTATGCGTCTCGATAAATTTACATGGACAATGCGCCTATTCAAAACCCGCTCGATTGCAGCTGCTGCTTGCAACAAAGACAAAGTAAAACTGAACGAGCATTTTTCAAAACCAGGAAAGACAGTTAGTATTGGTGATACAGTTTCCATCAAAGAAAATCCGATTTGGCGCACTTTTAAAGTGCATTCAATTCCAAAATCGCGTGTTGGTGCAAAGTTGGTTAAAGATAACATCCAAGAAATTACTTCTGCTGAAGACAAGGCCATATTAGAAGAACAAAAGCTCTTCAATCAACAACAAAAGAATTTTGGTTGGGAAGGTCGACCCACAAAAAAAGACAGACGAGATATTGAGAAAATGAAAGGTTAACTAACTAAATTAACTCAATCCACTCAAGTATGCGCTGTACCCATCTTTAAAGGCAACACCATTATCGATTCGTTTTTTATTCAGTTTCTCAAATTCCACCAAAGCCCACAGAATAAACTCCTTTAAAAACAAAGCATCTTTTGCGTCAGTTTCTGAAGCATAACTGCTGATCAAGTCTTCTAATGGAGAAACTTTATTCAATGCATCTGCATACTCCTTGTTCTTCGCATCGTCGTACAACTCAAAGCTGGATTCTTCAAAAAACCAAGCTAACAAAGGATCGTAAGGGTCGTTTTCATCTTCGTGTTTCAGTTTCTCAATCTTGGGGAAAGTTTGAAGAAATAAGGTTTTCGCTGCAGAGCCAATCAATCGCTCGGCAACAAAACTTGACCCCTCCTGCTCTCCTTCGTATACCAACTCTACCTTTCCGGTAATCGCTGGAATCATTCCTACGATGTCAGAAAAACGAACAGTAGTTTCTTTTTCTCCATTTTGCAGACAACGGTGTTCGGCTGTACTCAACAAGTTCTCGTAGGCGGTAATACTCATACGAGCACTAATTCCACTTTTTACGTCTACATATTCACTGGTTCTAGCCTCAAATCCAATTTGCTCGACTAAATCCTTAGCCAAATTTGGAACGTGAATTTTTGCGCTTCTATTTTCCTGCAAACTGGCTTCCTGAGCCGTAATTGTTTTAGCCGTTTCAATATCCTTTGGATAATGCGTCAAAATCTGAGAACCGATTCTGTCCTTCAACGGCGTCACAATGCTTCCTCTATTGGTGTAATCCTCTGGGTTTGCTGTAAATATGAACTGCAAATCCAATGGCATTCTCAACTTAAAGCCTCTAATTTGAATATCCCCTTCTTCCAAAATATTAAACAAGGCAACTTGAATACGTGCTTGTAAATCAGGCAATTCGTTAATCACGAAAATGCAGCGGTTCGCTCTTGGAATCATTCCAAAGTGAATCACGCGCTCATCGGCATAACTCAATTTCATATTGGCGGCTTTAATTGGATCAATATCTCCAATCAAATCCGAAATGGTTACGTCTGGAGTAGCTAATTTCTCGTAGAAACGATCGTCTCGGTGCAGCCAAGCAATTGGCGTGTCATCGCCATGAACATCAAGTTGTTCTATTGCAAAACGACTCAACGGCTTCAAAGGATCATCATTTACCTCCGAACCCTCTACAAACGGAATATATTCATCCAGCAGGCCAACCATTAAGTGCGCTAAACGCGTTTTTGCTTGACCTCGCAAACCCAGTAAGTTGATATTATGCTCCGATAATATGGCCCTTTCCAATTGAGGAATAACTGTGGTATCGTAACCGTGAATTCCTTCAAAAGATGATTTTCCTTCCTTTAAGTTAGCAATCAGATTAGCACGTAATTCCTCTTTGATGCTTTTTGATTGGTATCCTGATTTCTTTAATTCGCCTAATGTTTTTGGAAAAGTAGCCATTATTTTATTCGTTTTTTTCTGTTGTTTTCGTAATCGTGAAATATCATTTCACCCAATCCTTTTAATCCCGTATAAAATGCTTTCCCTTTATTCGAAAGCGTGAATTTGTCAATAAACGACATTAGATACGGGTCTTGCGCTATCATAAATGTTGTGATAGGAATGTGTCGTTTTCTTGCCTGAGCCGCCATCTTGTAGCACTTTTCTGTGATAAATGGATCTAAGCCATTACTGTTTTTGTAATAAGTACCATCGGGCATATTCAAACAACTTGGTTTGCCGTCGGTAATCATAAAAATTTGTTTGTTGGTATTTCTTTTTCTTCTCAGTAAATCCATTGCCAATTCTAAACCAGCCACCGTATTAGTATGATATGGTCCAACTTGTAAGTAGGGCAAATCCTTAACTTTTATTGGCCAAGCATCGTTTCCAAACACCAGAATATCTAAGGTATCTTTTGGGTATCTAGTGGTAATTAATTCCGCCAAGGCCATCGCCACTTTTTTGGCAGGAGTAATTCTGTCCTCACCGTAAAGAATCATACTGTGGCTTATGTCAATCATGAGCACGGTACTCATTTGAGACTTGTGGTGCGTCTCCTCTACTACCAAATCGTTTTCGGTAAGGTTAAAATTCCCAATACCGTGATTCACTTGGGCATTCTTTAAACTCTCCGTAATGGATATTTGCTCCAAACTATCGCCAAATTGAAAAGCTCTCAAATCTCCAGTATGCTCATCCCCTTGACCCTTAACTTTCGTTTTGTGATTGCCCGAGCCTTGCTTTTTGATTTTTCCAAACAATTGCTCCAATGCATTTTTTCGAATGGCACGTTCGGTTTTGGCGGTAATTCCCATTCCGGAAGCGCCGTCTGGATCTATGCGTTCTTGGATATAACCTTTCTTTTTAAGATCTTCTTCAAAATCGTCAAGAGTGTAGTCTTCGTTGGTCAGTTTGTATTCCTTATCGAGTTGACGCATCCAATCCATCGCCTCATCATAGTCGCCAGAGGTATGTGTGATTAACTCCTGAAAAATCTCTAGGAGTTTATCAAAAAGTGGTTTTTCTTCTGCCTCAAAAAGGCTGAATTCAAACCCTGAATTCATTGTTTTTTTCGATTTATTTTTATCCATGCTAGTTGCCGAAAGTACCGAAAAGACAAGGAGCAAATGAGATGGTTCAGTATATTTAAGAAAGATTAGGTTCCTTAACACTTTAAACCAAAAGGACGATTGCGGTCCGTAGTCTGCAATAGTTTCTGCTTTGCGGTTTGCAGTATCCTTCCTCTAGCAATTTTTGATTTTATTCTTACTCACCCAGCGGATATTTTTAGGTCCAAACCGTATTAAATGAAGGCCTTTAAAACAAAAAACAGCGAAACCGATGTTATGGTCAATACTTAAGAAAATTGAACGACGGTAAGTTCGAGGTGGTCATACTGCGCGCTCCAAAAATTACTGCTGATACAGTAGCTTCGGAGGATTCAAAATCCGCATATGAAGTAATATCGGCAAAGTCAGCTAATATACAGTTCAAGAAACCACAGTTATTGCAATTAGATGGTGAGCTCATAGACAGCTACAAAGAACTCCAAATCGAAATAATTCCCCAAGCAATTAATGTAAGAACCTAGGCTAATCTTTTCATGCAATTAGTTACCAGAATTCAATAAATTAGCTGCCGTGCAAAATCTAATAAAATCGAAGTACGTTAATTACATAGCGTTGGCATTCGTTCCCGCTTTACTGTTTATTAGCTGCAACACAACCCGAGTCGTGAAACCACTTGCAAAAGGCGAAACTCGCGTTGCAGTAGATCTAGGAGGTCCAGTTGTGGGCTTCCCAATTCCTATGAGTAGTATCTCTGCCGCTCGTGGAGCTTCTGAAAAATTGAGCGTATTTGGCGGTTTTCACGCCACTACTTTAGCCTATAACGCCTTGCAATTTGATGCCGGCGTCAACTACAGTTTATTAGAAACCAATAAATGGAAACCGGGTATCTCGGGCAGTTTAATTTTGAATCCAATAATTGATTTGAGGGTCGGTAATTCAAGCATATTTCCAGAAACAGCGTTTAATTTTTACTGGTTATTAAAGGATAGACACGTGCCTTTTATTGGCTTAACCAATTGGTACGATATAGCCAAAGGCGCTGTCGAGTTAGAAAAAGGAAAACTCATGCACCCTGCCTTGTATCTGGGATACAATTACGAAGGGGCCAAATGGATTTTTGGAATTGAAGCGAAATGGCTCAACTTCAACAAAACGCTTATGATTCCTCAGGTAGAATATACATCAATCGGTGGAAAAGGTGCTGCTGGTGTTTATTTTAAAGCCGCTTATCGTATTTTCAAAAAGTAATGAGAGCAATTTTATACCTATCTTCTTTTTTTATAATGCTGAGCTTCTTCAGTTGTAAAAACGATGTTGCTTCTGCCCTTTTAAAAGGCGAGCAAGTGGAATATAATTTTACCAATGCTGAATTATCCGAGCGATTTGTTGATGAAGGTTTGGTAAGTCAATTTAGCCTTATATCCAATAACGGTGGATCAGAAGCGAAAATCGAAGCACTGTACATTGGCAGTCAAGACCGCATTAAAACAGATACAATAATTCTGTATTTGCACGGAAACAGTCCCAGTATGAATGATTACTGGCAATTGACGGTAGACCTAGCAAATGTTGGCGGTAAGCACAACTATGGGGTTATGATGTTCGATTATAGGGGTTTTGGGAATTCTGAAGGACAAAGTGAATCGATTGAAGATTTAGTTGCCGATGCGGAAGCTTGCATTACTTGGCTCGAAGCAAGGGGTTTAACCAAAGACCGACTCGCAGTCTATGGCTACAGTTTAGGTGCAATGCCTGCTGCTCATTTGGCGGCGGAACAGAGCGTTTTAGAAATTGAAAAAGTAGTTCTTGATGCACCACAAACAACCAGTACAAAGCTGCTTCAAGATGCAACAGGTCTAAGTCTGAGCGGTTCCACCGTTACATCATTCGACTATAATATTCCATTAGTCATCCAAGATTATGACAATTATTTATTGTGGATTCACGGTACCGAGGACAAAACGGCAAGTTTCGAAAACTTCAAATACGTTTACGATAGATACGATAATCCAAAAAAATCTTCGGCAGAATTAGAGGGAGTTGGACATAGCACGGCTATTGAGATGGGGTTTCCCGCTTATGAAGCGTTGATGTTAAAATTTATTCGCCAATAAATCATGTCCAATAAAGGCTTAATCATTCCAGAACGTGCCAGAAAGATTGGGGATTTTACCGTTGGTCGAATTTTACCCTTTCGAAAAAAACGCAGTGTAGGTCCTTTTGTATTTATAGACCACATGGGTCCAAAACAAATTTCAGATGGTTCATACATGGGAGTCGATCAACACCCGCATATTGGATTAAGCACACTTACCTATCTTTTTCATGGAGCAGTTGAACATAAAGATAGTTCAGGAGTGCATCAAATTATTAAAGCAGGTGATGTTGGTTTTATGACTGCTGGAGCTGGAGTTACACATACTGAGCGCACTCCAGAATATTTAAAAACACCACAAGGTTATTTGATGCACGGCTATCAAATTTGGGTCGCACTTCCAAAAGAAAAAGAGGAAATGGAGCCACGATTCGATTTTCTCTCGTCAAGCGATATTCCGTTTTGAAAAGAAGGAAATATTGATTGCAGGCTCATTACTGGTGGTGGTTTTGGAAGAAGCTCTCCACTACCCGTCCATACCGAATTGTTTATGATTGAGATGCAGGCTTCTGAAGTCTCCACGTTGAATATTGGTAAAAACTTGAAAGGTGAATTGGGGCTTTTAATCGTATCCGGAGAAGTTTCGTGCGGTAATGAAACTGTGGAAGCCGGCAATATGCTGGTAACTGAAAATGCCGAGGAAAGCTCCTTTTTACTTTCAAAAGACAGTCATGTTCTATTATTTGGCGGTTTACCTTTTCCAGAAGAGCGATTTCTTTTTTGGAATTTCTGTTCTACTTCTAAGCTAAGACTGGAGAAAGCCAAAGAAGATTGGGCAAACAAGCGCTTTCCGAAGATTTCAGGAGACGATACTTATATTCCTTTGCCTTAACACAATTGAGATCCTTTTAATGGAATGATACCCCGAAGCAATTTCAGGCTAAATACAAATGGAGTGTGGAAACAATTAAAAACCGTCATGCTGTCCGGAAATTTCGGTATCAACATTTCAATGTAATTAGCATTCAGCCGACAAAGTCTGAATTACACTCTGGACATAATTTTCAATATCCAAGCCTCCATTCACCCTACCTTCCAACCTTCCTTCTACCTTTGCAAATGATATGAAATTCGATTCTTACACCATAAGCTCTGAAATAAAAATTAATTTAGAGCAATTGGGCTTTAAAAGGCCCACCGATATTCAGTTTAAAGCAATTCCCAATATCCTCAATGGTGAAGACGTTTTAGCGGTTGCACAAACAGGAACTGGAAAAACTGCCGCATTTGCCATACCCATTATCCACAAGGTTCAAGAGAATAAACGCTTCAAAAAAGACTTGGGCATTCAGGCCTTGGTTATGGTTCCTACACGCGAGCTAGCATTGCAAATTACTAAAGTATTTCACGAGCTGGCAAGGAACACAAAAGTGCGGACCATCAGTATTTACGGAGGTGTTGAGCAAGAAACGCAACAAGAGTCGCTAGAACGAGGAATTGATATTTTAGTGGCAACTCCAGGCAGAATGTTCGACTTTCTAAATCAAAAAAGCATTGATTTACGAAACCTAAAAACCTTAATTCTTGACGAAGCCGACCAAATGCTCGCTTTAGGATTTTACAAAGACATTAAGGACGTCTTGCATAATATTCCGGTTGACCGACAAACCTTGTTCTTTTCAGCAACCATTAATGAAGAAATAAAAAAGCTTGCCTACTCCTTGGTAACCAACCCAATTCGCATTCAACTCTCTCCAAAAGATCCCGTTTCTAAAAATGTATCGCATGCCTTGGCATTTATTGAAATGGACGATAAACGTTTCTTTTTGGAACGTTACATCAAAGATTTTGAAGCATTGAAAATCCTAGTTTTTGTGCGTACTAAGGTCCGTGCAGAACGGGTAAAAGCCGCTATGGAGCGCGTTAACCTTTCTATAGAATGTATGCACGGCGATGTGGAACAAAACGAACGTATTGAAATCCTAAACCGATTTAAAAACAATGACACGAAAGTTTTAATTACTACCGATGTCAATGCCCGAGGTATAGATATCCCAAATGTAGATTTGGTGATCAACTACGATATACCTGATGTGGCTGAAAATTACGTCCATCGTATTGGCCGAACGGGCCGAGGAAGGGCAAAAGGAACGGCTGTTTCTTTTTGCGCGAAGGAAGAACGCGATTATTTAGAAGCCATCGAAAATTATACTGGAGTAAAAATTACAAGAATTGAAATTGATAAAGGTGAAAAAGAAGCTACTATTCTTTTCTCTGATGATGGAAAAGACGATTGGAAATCACTGATTGATCAAAACGAAACGTTTGAGAAAAAACGTAAGAAGAAAAAGAAAAAAAGTTGATTCGACCGCGTTTTTCACTTACTAACAATAAAAGCATACCTTTGCCGCCAATTCAACTTGGAAGCATTTTCCAAGATTCATTTTCCAAAGAACAAAAAACAAGAAGTTCTAACAAAGGGAAATCAAGGGACATTCAATAACAAGCGCAGTTAGCGTCCGTCTCCAAATAATCAAAACAAATTTCTTATCGAGCTAGTACAGCGCAGTACTCTCTCAAACAACAAAAAGCTCCTACCCTATTTTGGTATGAGCAAAAATTTATATGAATAATTCAAATTTCAAAAAAGACAAACCAAAAAAGCGTTTTAACAACGCAAGTGAAAACGGAAACAGAAGTCGACCAAGCAACTCAAATGGGAAACCAGGGTTTAAAAAAGACAGAAGAGCCCGACCTAAAAAAGCAAAACAAGTTTCTAACCTAGACCCTAACCTACTTTCAAGAAAAGCAGTGCAAACTGAAGTAAAAGATTTTAGAGCAGAAAGAACAATTGATGATTTGCCGATAAACAATAAGCTAAAAGCACTGCTTACAGCTAAAGGTTTTGAACGCCCTTCAGAAATTCAAGACAGAACACTAGAAAGTTTATTAGAAGGAAGAGACCTTTTGGGCATTGCTCAAACGGGAACTGGAAAAACGGGTGCGTTTTTGATTCCAATGATTGAAAAAATGGTTCAGCACAACATTCAAAACAGAACCTATGCTTTAATTATGGCTCCGACAAGAGAATTGGCTACACAAATTCAAGATGAATTTAAAACCATGACCAAAGGGCTGAACTTGCATAGTTCATGTTTTATTGGAGGAACTAATATCAATACAGACTTTAGAAACCTGAGAAGAACACCGCATGTAATTATTGCGACTCCTGGACGATTATTAGACCTTGTAAACCGTCGTGCATTTAAGCTAGACAATGTCCATACCTTGGTATTGGACGAGTTTGACAGAATGTTGGACATGGGTTTTATTAACGATGTAAAGAAAACGTTGCAGTTAATGAAAAGCAGAAAACACACTTTGCTATTTTCGGCAACCTTAGACAAAAAACAAGAGGGCTTTATCAAAGAAATATTGAACAACCCGGTAAGAGTTAAAGTGAGTAACGGAGAAACAACTGGAGACCACATTGATCAAGAAGTGATTCGCATTGCTGCAGGTGAAGATAAATTCAAAATCTTAACCGATCTTATGGAAGATCAGCAAATGGACAAGCTACTGATATTTGAAGAAGCTAAATTCAAAGTAAAAAAACTGACTTCTATGCTAAATAGCAAAGGCATAAAAGCTGATGAAATACATGGAAACAAAACACAGAACGCTAGACAGAATGCATTGAATAAATTCAAGCAAGGAAAAGTTCGCGTATTGGTTGCAACTGATGTAGCTGCTCGTGGATTGGATGTTTCTGATGTAACCCACGTAATTAACTATCAATTGCCTATGACCTTCGATAGTTACATTCACCGAATTGGTAGAACTGGTCGAGCTGGAAAAGCTGGAAAAGCCTACACTTTCGTTGATGTGAAGTAATTAGAATTATTAAAGATGTCAAAAGCCTGTTCATTCCCGAATCTATTCGAGTTGAACAGGCTTTTTTTTGCTAATGTTGTAGAATTATGTGGGAAATGTGAGGAATACACTCGCTAGCCGTCATTCTACGCCACCGCGTTTTTTTTAGTTGATTACCAAGAGCTAAACTTTTTAATGCTGTCTGCCGTATTAATTGCTGGGTAATCTGTACAAGCTTCTTTAAACTGTATATAAGCTCAGTTGTATTATTTTAGAACTACTGTTTTTGTACATCCAGAAATGATGGGCAAGTTTTCTATCATTTCAATTTGTTTAATTGCTGTTGAATGGTTGTTTGATTTCAACAATTCGATATATCCACCGGTAGATATATCCGCCTTATGGCAAACACAAATATATTTAATCCAAAAGGCTTTTATGCTGTTAGTAATTCACTTTTCATCTTCACTATATTTATTAAAAAATATATTACAAATTAACAGTCAATACTTTAACTGATTTTAAACACTTACAAACTTTTACTTACGACTACAAATCGTTAATCAACGCCTTACCTTTTTTTACCGCCACACATTTGTCCTGTCTCCAGATTGCTATCGTGATGAAATCGCGATTACTCTCAACTGACATTTATTAGTTAATCATTAAATTATTAGTCAAACATTAAATTTTATTAGTTATGAAAAGTATGAACAACCGTGTACAGTTAATAGGAAGATTAGGAACAGATCCAGAATTAAAAACTTTTGGAAACGACAGTAAAATGGCCCGTATAAATGTAGCCACCAGCGAACGTATAAAAGACAAAGACGGAAACTACACAGACAGCACTCAATGGCACAATGTAATTGCCTGGGGAAAGCTCGCTGACTTAGTGAACGACTACCTCAAAAAGGGCAGCGAATTGTGCCTAGAAGGCAAACTCAACAACCGCAGCTACGAAGATAAAGAAGGTAAAAAACAATACGTAACTGAAATCGTAATGCACGAAATGAAAATGTTGCGTGCTCCTAAATCGTAAGTAGACCCCTACTCTGCTTATAGGCCCTATACCGAATACTCGGTATGGGGCTTTTTTAGTTTTGTTTTTTTCAAGCCTGAAAAGCCATTTTAGATTCCCGATCGTTGTCTGGAATGACGAACGGTGGATTTATATTAGCAAATGCTTTATGAAATAGTGTTGTTTTTCAAGTTTGAAAACCCATCTTAGATTCCCGATCGCAGTCGGGAATGACGGGTGGTGGATTTATTCTAGCAGTTACCTTATCATTGTAGTTCCTGTACAATAATCCTGTCAGCTCGATGGGTTACGGCTTATCGGAGGTGTATCGATAACTGAACTAGTAGGGAGTGTTATTGTAACCTTTTCCTCGCAATGCTCTATAAAAAAAGGCTCTAATAAACATGAGACGCCAGCTTTAACTTCAAGTTGCTCAAGAAGTAAAAACCGAAACAGAAATATAAAAAGTCAGTTTACAAAAAAACCTCATTGCTTATAGCCGTTGCTGAAGCCAGTGCATCAAGGTCAAGACCTAATTGAATATTATGCTGTGACGCAAAATCCAACAAATCTTCCGTTGCCATATTTCCGACCAAATCATCAGCAGCCATTGGGCAACCGCCATGACCCTTTATTGCGCCATCAAAACGTTTACAGCCTGAGCTATACGCAGCTTCTATTTTCTCCATTCTTGTTTCTGGTGTCGAATGTAAATGAGCGCCAAACTCTACCTTCGGAAATTCAGGAATTAAAGTAGAGAATAAACTGCTAATGTTTTCTGGGTTTGAAACTCCAATCGTATCGGACAAGGCCAATATTTTCACGTCGAGTTCTGTTGCTAAACGATTGGACCAATGCGCAGCAATATCCGGACTCCATTGCTCTCCATACGGATTTCCAAAGCCCATAGAAATATAAATTACCAGTTCTTTTTTGTGCTTTAGACATAAATTTTGAATGGCCTCTACCCTGCTCAAGGATTCTTCAATACTGGCATTTGTATTTCTTTTCTGAAACTCTTCTGATATCGAAAAGGGATAGCCTAGAAATTGAATTTCTTCAAATCGACATGCGTCTAATGCACCTCTTTCGTTGGCCACTATAGCTAGCAACTTTGATTTTGTGTCAGATAGGTCAAGACCATTTAAGACCTGCTCTGTATCTTTTAATTGCGGAATTGCTTTAGGACTCACAAAACTTCCGAAGTCAAGTGTATCAAAACCTACATTTAGTAATTGGTTGATGTACTTAATTTTTAACTCGCTCGGAATCCAGTGTTTTATTCCCTGCATTGCGTCTCTTGGACATTCAACTATTTTCATCGTGTAAAGTATTAAAATCGTATGCCTATACCAGCACCAATGGTCATCCAGCTCATGGTAAACGTCAAACTATTAGGTGCAGATCTCCCGCCACCTGTAGTGATATAGGATACTTCGTGTATCACCGTAGCCGAAGTATAATCGGCAAATGTTTTCAAATAAAATGATTTGATATAATACCTCGAACTAAAGCCAATTCCAGCACACAAGGCCAAAGAATTACTTTGCCCCCGGGTATCTCGAATATTAAAATTGGAATAAGAAAAGGTTAACGTCTGCTCAGGAAGCCTCGAATACATAGGCCCTCCCATTAATTTCAATTCTGCCTCAACGTTTTCGTTGGCAACGCCAATCGAAAACACGCCTAGTATTTTCAGATTAAAGTAATTTCCAGATTCAATACCAGAAAACACGCTATCATTTTCAGCAATTGCCTCATATGGCGCAGTGTTAAAACCGTTAAATACTGCACTCACATCCAATCCAAAACCGACTATTTCAACGGGCTTAGCATTCAGTTCAAAACCTATTGAAGCACCAGGAGTCGCAGAACCAGATTCATCAGACAAGAAATCGGAATCTGCAAAGTCTCTTATTGGAAAAGCAATTCCAACCTTGGCATCTAGATTTACCTTTTTAAATTTATACGAATCAACCGTTTCTGGAATAGATTCTTGCTCAAATACTTGAGCACTTGCCTTACAAAAAGGCAGGGAAAGTAGCATCAGAAATAGCAGTAATCGCATAACTGCGAAAGTATTACTTTGAAATAGTTTGCACTAGAAAAGTGCTAAAGTCAGACTACTTTTTATCACCTTTTTTCACAAACATCTTAAAAACCAGTGCTGCAACCGAAGCAACCGTTCTGGCGTTTTTAAATGGCAAAGCAACTATTGCAGTCTCAATAAGGTTTGCGGGTTTGTTGTACTTTTTCAAGGATTCGAGCCGTACCTTCACCTCCAGTTCTGCCAATTCTCGTTCGTATTCGAGTCTCAGCTTTTGCGTTTTTAGGTCTTCAATACTTTTAATGTTCATTTTGCCCCTCCTCTTTAGTTGTAAATAAGGAACTTACCCAAACTAGAAATGGATTTATGAATAGCTGCGTTTTAAAGGCATACATCACTATTCCAATCAGCAGATTGACTCCCGCCATCACTAGAAAACCTAAACCACTTGAATTTAGCGCTGTTCCAATGGCAAATGACAGCCAAACGGACAGAAAAAGCCAAACAACTAAGGAGGTTAAAAACAATATTAAGACGCCAATAAACTTTGAAAAAAGTTCGACCAATTGCTCCATAGCAACCATTTGGTAATACTTTAAATGCGTATTCGCCAAATGAATCAGCTGCTTGAATAGATCTTTAAATTGTCCAATAATTTCCAAACTAATTACTTTGTAATGTTTTCAGCAACTTGCTCTACGTCGCCTTTTAAACTAGAGATTTTTGCTTTCAATTGCTCAATCTCCGATTGATACTTTTCTTCTAACTCATCCCCGATTTCGCTGGCTTTCTGTTTCAAGCTAGCTCGAGTTTTCTCTCCCATTTCGGGCGCAAATAGAACTCCTGCAACAACTCCTGCTGCAAATCCAACGGTTAATATTGTTAATGTCTTCGGTAAATCTTTCGTGTCCATAATTGTGTTTTGAAGAAAGATACAATTTACTTTTAGTAATTCACCTATAGCTTTCTTAAGTTCTGTGAAACGTTACTCGTCTCCGAACTCCACAGCTGTCAAGTGAAGGCCTGAAGCATGAGCAATAATCAATTGATTGTTAAAGTCATAATGCTCTACCAATGCCTTTTCT